>Ga0070730_10001346_pt1 | contig 23783 bp, 21 predicted proteins | sample Coa_R1_3_FD_66447 | JGI IMG/M metagenome (GOLD analysis project Ga0070730, IMG submission 66447) | Surface soil microbial communities from Centralia Pennsylvania, which are recovering from an underground coalmine fire - Coalmine... | ecosystem: Environmental > Terrestrial > Soil > Unclassified ... | reverse complement strand
CTTGCCGGCGTGCAGACTACGGCCTTGGACTTCAGCACCGTCAACCACTTCAAGGGCGCGGGCCCGTGGCTCTTAGCTCAGGATCTCACGACCTCAGGTACCTTCAACTTCGGCGCGCTGGCCGGCACTGTGATCGCGGTTGTCAACGTCCGGTATGACCCCACTGGTGCCGGGCAAGTATGGGGTACGGTGACCTATACTGCGACCAGCGGCCTGGTCTGCTCGGGCAACGTTAGCGGTGAGCTCACGGGCTTTCTACTAAACGCACATATTGTTGCTCCGTGCAGCGATGGCTCGCTGTTGCAGGGGACGAGTCAAGACGTATCTAACGACTTTGTTACAGTGGTGAGCAACTTTCAAGGTGAACTGCTCAGCCCATAAGTAAAAAGTTCTCTTCTCGGGGAGAGCAGCCCCGGCCGCCAGGCCGGGGCCGCTGTTATAAGCCCCACAGGCGCGCCCGATGGTCAGGCGCGGTTGCCGCTTACCAATCCGGCTGGGCCAACCGCAGGCGCTGATCGGGGTTACCAGGGGACCCGTTGAGCTCAGGCGCTTCACCCACACCTGGGAGGGGTGGCCCTGCTTGTGGGGCCCTCGCGATCTGCCAAGGGCGCGATAGATGACCACTTCCGAGCCGATTTCGCCTGGATTGGCAGATAATGGCAGTCCGGTAGCTCGTATTGGCAGTCCGCTTGGGCTAGCCTGTCAGCGTATCCTGCTGGCGAGCGCCCAGTTTGTTTCTCACCCTGGTTGGAGGCTTCGGCATGGGTCTGGCTACCATCTTATTCCTCGTCAGGGTAATAAAGCGGGAGGTGGACAAATGGATCCTTCGGCGACAACGACGCCAAAAGCGCTCCAAATAGGCTGAAGCCCACCAACAGCAAACGGGGCAACCCATTTTGGCCGCCTTTCATGCGCCCGTGGCCAAAGGGAACAATCTCTTGTTACACTCGATTCATGATCCTGACGCTGTGCTGCCCCTACTGCCTCACCACCCGCGAATGTGAGACGCGCGCCTATCGGGAGCCGCGGGCCTGCGACGTGTTATTTTCCATAACGTAAGCCGTGGCTAGGCCCGACCAACTCACGCAAATCATCGCCTTCTGCTCCAGCCGCTATAACGAGAACAGCGACACTCACCCCGGATGGGCTAAGGCCTACTTGGCAATCATGAATCGCATCAAAGACTTGCAATGGTCCAACCCCGACCACGAACGCGACTTGTTGGACTTCTTGAGCAAACCGCACGCCGACCCCGATCTGGCCAAGGCTTGCACGGAGGTGCTAGAGCACATTGGCGGCCTGTTATGAGCTCCGCCTAGCATCTCACTGGCATCGACGCAAGCGGCCTAGGAGCACGTCTTCCCGTGAGTTGGTCCAGCTCATACAAGCGAAAGCACTAGGTGGCGATGTCTGGCGCGAGCTCCAAACCCGGTGCGCTTTGCCAACCACTTGGCAGGTCGCTCAATTGGAGGCAACATGCCATCGTCGACCTCCAGTCCATCGCTGGGGAGCGAAACAGCACGGCCGCCAACCGGGCCGGCGGCCTGAGTACCCGGTGAACTCACCGCGCGACCGGCTACGCCGGTTACTTGGTCCGGCCTACTTTTTGCCGACCTGCTGCCGATGAATGGCCGACTCGGGTATAGCATTCGGGGCGCGTGGAACAGCATGATTAATGGGCACGGTTGGTCTATGGATGCCAATCCTTCCTCATGATCATCGGCTAAGCCGATGCCAAAATCCGCAGCGCAGCTCATTGCGTTTCTGCTTGCCTCATGCGATTGGCGCCATTGTTTTGCCCTGAAACAGAAGGAGTTGAACCCCACAACTTCGCATCGAATGATAAATCTTAGGTTGCCGTTATGTTGCACTCAGACCAAGCGCCGGTTTCCTCACTGTCCCACAGCACTACCGACAATCTGGCTTGCCCCGCTTGACCGGCCCGGCTGCCATCGCCGCCCCGGTGATCCCTGAACTACCACTCCAATTTTGATATTCCTCTAACGAGCCGTTTTCGTTGCTCTTATGCGGCCTGCATATATTTCGGTCAAGAAACCATAGTCACGGCCTGCCCGCAGGCCCCAAGATCACATAAGGAGGCAAATATGTCTAACCTTGTACGGCGTCCGGCAAATGAGTTTATGTCGTTGCGAGATGCTATGGACCGGTTGTTCGACGAATCATTCCTGAGGCCGTTTGGCGATGGCGGTGTCGCCGCTTCAGCACCCGCTGTCGACGTGGCCGAGACGAATGATAAAGTCTTGGTGACCGCCACCATGCCCGGCGTCAAGCCCGAGGATATCAAGATCACCCTGACCGGCGACGTGCTGCAGATCTCGGGCGAGACGAAGTCCGAAAACGAGCGCCAGGACGCGACCTATCACGTGCGCGAGCGGCGCCTCGGCTCGTTCAGCCGCTCCATCCCAATGCCCACCTCGGTTGTTTCGGATAAGGTGGAAGCCGAATTCGAGAACGGTGTGCTGAAGCTAGCCCTGCCGAAGGCCGAGGAGGCGCGGCCTAAGGCCATCAAAGTGACCTCGAAGCAGTAAGCCAGCCTCATTTAGCCAAATCACGGAGGCCAAAATGGACAGCATGAACGTTTGGGAACCCACTCGCCGCTATCTAACCCTGCCCGAAGCCATGAACCGCCTGTTCGACGACTCGGTGGTGGGCAACGGATCGCAGCAGCACCAGGCGCAGCAGGCCGAATGGCGCCTACCAATTGAAGCCTATACTACCGATCACGAGATCGTGGTGCGGGCGGCTGTGCCAGGGCTCAAGCCGGATGATGTCGAGATCACAGTGGAAGGCGACACCTTGACGCTACGGGGCGAGTTTCCGGCGCCGATGGGTAATGTGAACGGCATCATTGCCGAGCTGCCATGGGGCCGCTTCAGCCGCGCGTTGCAGCTCAATGTGCCAATCGACGCGGCCAAGGCCGAGGCCACCTTCGACAATGGGATGCTGACCCTTAATCTGCCCAAGGCCGAAGCCGTGCGGCCAAAGGTCATCCCGATTAAATCTAAGTAAGCGCGATAAGCCACGAGGAACCACGAGAGGTCGCGCCGACTTTGTCGGCGCGACCTCTCGTTGCGAGCAGTTCCAAGCGGCGGCGCGAAAGGTCAGCCAGCGTTCCGGTTACGAGATGGGACTGCGCGGGCTCTATGATGCGAGGGAAGTACTTACTCGCGGCGGTGGGGGGAGTGTAGCACAGCTCGTTTGCAACCTGGTTTCGTACGGATGACCTGCGTAGCCAGCCCAGGTAGTGTAATGCCGGCAAATAACAGACAATATTCACAGCCGGTCCCAATCGCTCCATAGCGGGTGTGATCAGCGGGCGTGAGCACCGCGACTGCTGCCATGGACCATAAGCGCGGCCCCGCTAATGTCGACAGTGCCGCAATCATGCCGCTCCCACTCGCGGAATTCAACCGGCGCTGGCTGTCACATAGAAGTAATCGCGGGTAAATCCCCGCAGGTAGCGTTGGTCGGCTTGTGCTTTCATGCTGTCGAACAGAGGCGTGGCTTGCAGCCCGCTCTTGCCTGCCTGGAAAGAGTCGAAGCGAACCCAATAATCGTTGATATCGAGCTGAACGGCCTGGACGGCGCCCGCCTCAAATAGGGACTCGGCCAGGGCAGGCAGGGTCAAGCTGGGCCCGGCCACGTAATACAACGTCCGCCCGTCAGCACTGATCCCTAGCCCGGACCGCCAGGTTGCCGTCTTGCCCCCCACGGTATATCCCCAGTCTTGCGGCGAGTTGTCACCCGTGTGGGCGTTGATCTGACCGTCATGGATCAGCAGCGGCCCGTTCTGGCGGTAGACAATGGCCTGAGGCGAGGCGGTGATGTCCGATCCCCACGCGCCGATCCGCACCTTGCCATTCGAATAGATGGCGACGGTGCCCAAACCTGGCCGAGGCGGAATGAGGGTGGTGCCGTCGACAACGACTCCGAAGTGCCCATGCTCCGCCTTAAACCCGCCATTGAAGGCTGCCAGCAACGACCCGGCGTTGAGATCGGCGGCTGGGATGGTGCCGGGGCGGTCAATGCCGACACTGGAGCGAGGCTCCTGGGATCCGAGGACAAAGTGAAGGTGGGTAGCCTGCAAGTCGAAGGCAACAATCGCAACGACGGCGTAAGGTCGCTGGGCGTCGGGCTGAAAGAAAGTTCGATAGGCAACCGTCTGGCCGACACCATTATGCAGAAACGGCGCCCAGCGCCCTTCGCCGCGGATGGATCCCAACACTGGCAGCGGGGCTAGAGTCCAGTCGGATGCTGCGGCCGAAGCGAGCGGCGAAGCGGACGATGTAACGCCCGTTCCTCGATCGGTGGACCCCGCCGGAGTTGGCATTGGAGTGGTTACCAAGGGCGCGATCGGCGCCGGCGCCGCTTGGGATTCCCCGTTGGCAGGAGGCGTCCAGGGCGCGGCAGGTTCGGCGCCCTGCGCGCGATACTGCCACTGGTGGACATTGTCTTGCATCTGGAAAACGGCGGTCTCCAGATTGGCCACTGCCTCTTCGCCGATGAGCCCTCGCAGGACCTCCGCGCCTTGCGCCCCAAATGCTGGCCAGGCGCTGCGCCAGGCGAAGCCGGCGCACAGGGTCAGAACGGAGATACTTGTCAGCACCGCCAGACTTAAGCGAACGCGAACACGCGAGAATTTATACCATTGGGCGAGCATATCCATGTCGACCTCCTTGGCGACGGACCTCCAAAATGGAGGCGCCCGTGAGGCACCATTTCTCCTTTTCTTTTTGCCTATAACACTTTCGCGTCAGATCAACGTTAACATTCGCCATTCCATTATGCTTCTTCCGAGCCGGCCGCTTTGTTGACAATGATGCGCTGCCGCGTGATGGTTTCATGATGGATTGGCGGTCATCCGACTTTAAGGAATCTCCAAGTATCTTTTCATCTGCATTTAAGCCTGCGGTATTAATTCACGTGGCTGAAAAGGAGGACATGACTATGAACGCCAAACGCCGAAACTCATTGTTGACTTTGCTTGTTTCTGTTCTGCTGCTCAGCCTCATGGCCACGGCCTGCAGCCCGGCCGCGACGCCCGCGGCGACCCAGAAGCCACAACCGACCACGCCTCCGCCGCTCGCGCCAACCAGCGCACCGACGAAGGCAGCCACCACTGGGCCAACTGCTCTGCCAACGCTGACGCCGCTCTCGCTGGGCACGGTCCAGGTTTTGGGAGGGCTGTCCATTGCGCCTGTTAAGGTTGAGCAGATGGCGGCTTCCGGATCGGATAGGCCCCAGGCTGGCAACGTTTTTGAAGTGGTCACGTTGAACGTGGAAAACTCCGGCCTATCCACTGTTACGTTCAATCCGATCCTGTTTATTATCGTGGACCCGACCACCAACGCCAGCTTCCCGGTCAAGCCCCTGGCGTCACTGGCGAACGGGCTCAAGCTGCGGTCGCTCAAGCCGGGCGAGACAGTAACCGGCGTTATCGCCTACGAGGTGCCGCAGAAGAGCGCCGGCCATTTGAACCTGATGTTCAAAGGCGATAACAACCAGAATGCGCTTTGGAAGATCGCTGGTTAGCGCTGGTGACAACTGAATACCCCTGACACCGGGCCTCCTTGGCCGCCGAATCTCGGGCGGCCGGGAGGCCCGCTTCGTCATCACTCGTGGCGGGTACGGGGAATGCCGGACAAGCTCGCAGTGTTAGCGAATCCTTTCTGCAGGTTTGGTCGAGGGAACCAACACCATGTAGAATCTATCTTGTGACAGAACAACAACAAACTCTAGATGAACTGGCGTGCCCGAATCAGCAAGCGATGCAACGGGAATCGCTTAGCTTGTACCTTCATGTCCCATTTTGTACTGCTCTCGAATGAGCATATAAAGCGATTTCCACGTTCGCGCAAGCGTGTTGTGAGGCATGACCTGGGTGGCGAGCTTGGCCGATTGCTTGGCGAGCTCGATCAAACTGCTGGAGTAGAGTAGGGGCTAATCGGCCTGGTGTCTGACCACAAGACACCAGGCCGACCGTTTTTTTCCGAGCGATGTCTCAAACTACGGCCGGATGTTTTTTGTCTGGCCCAACTTTCTGCCGACTTGCATCCGAGTTTTGGCCGAAACGGGCACACGTTTCGGTTGGCCTCGGCCGGCAAGATTGGACGGTGAGACCGCGGTTAGGACAATATTCGTCGTTGACTTGAGCATCTCCCGAAAGCGCTCCAGCCGCGTCGTCGGCAACGACTCGCGCAAGAACTAGAAGTTCGGCGGGCCGCCATTCATGCTTGCTTTACGTTGTTTGTTATCTGTCCGTCCGTTTGAGAGTCCTGGATCGAGCTTCTGTTAGCTTGTCGCGTCTGCCTCAGACTGAACAGCAAGTTCAATCGCCTGCTCCATCGTCTCGACCCGTGCGCTTCCGGAGAACTTGCGCCAGCTTGAGCCAGCGGCAGTGCCCAGCAGCCGCTGCTGAGAGCCGGTTGTTGGAGGCCAGGCGACTGTCACGGGCCCCGGCGGGGAGTGGACCGTTGGCGGATTGGCTGGTCAGTCAAGGCGGAACCTGTTGAGAAGCTGGTTCTGGAATCGATCGGCTAAGTGATGCTTTTCCGGCAGCTTCGGTGTACTATCATCTAACCAAATCTCTCTCGCCTGCAATCTCAACCCGAATAACCACGGGGGACTAATGTCAATCCACAACCTATCAACCATCATTCGGCGGTTGACTCTATGTTTGCTGCCACTCGCCGCGGGCATCGGCGGCGCGCTGGTTCTATTGCTCCTGGCCAGCCGCCCGGCGAGACCAGCCTACGCGGCTACGCTGACGTTCCCCGGCTGCGCGTCCACGATCCAGGGCTGCATTGATAACGCCAGTCCAGGCGACACGATCCTGATCAGCGCCGGGGACTACACCGAGAGCCTGACGCTGAGCAAGGCGGTCAGCCTGACCGGGGCGCTGTCGAGCACGACCATCCTGAATGCGCTGCCCATGACGCGCGTTTTGACTATTGAGGGGGCAGCCGTGGACAGCAGCGTGGTCATCTCGGGGCTGACGTTCACGGGCGGAGATGTGACGGGCACGCAGTCATGCCCGGATAGCTGCGGCGGTGGGATCATGATTACCGGAACTGCTCAACCGCTGCTGGAGAACATCATTCTCACGCACAACTCGGCCTACAATGGTGGCGGGCTATTCAACATCGGAATCACCACACTCACCAGCAGCGCCATCACCAGCAACACGGCGACATACGAGGGCGGCGGCATCTACAGCAACGGCTCGCTGGCGATCGCCAGCAACACCATCAGCAACAACACGGCGTCCTTCGGCGGCGGCATCTACAGCAACGGCACGCTGGCGATCGCCAGCAACACCATCAGCAGCAACACGGCGACCTTCGGCGGCGGCGGCGTGGTCAACAGCGGCACGCTGACGATCACCAGCAGCACGATCACCAGTAACACGACGGGTGGCGACGGCGGCGGCGTGGCCAACCTCTACGGCACGCAGACGATCAACAGCAGCGCGATCACCGGCAACACGGCGATAAACGGCGATGGCGGCGGCGTGTGGAACTACAACGGCACGCTGACGATCACCAGCAGCGCGATCTCCGGCAACACGGCGACCAGCAGCGCCGGCGGCGGCGTGTTCAACGGCGGCACGCTGACGATCACCAGTAGCACCATCAGCAACAACACGGCGTTCAACGGCGCCGGCAGCGGCGTGTTAAACAGCGGCACGCTGACGATCACCAGTAGTACCATCAGCAACAACACGGCAGGCGACGGCGGCGGCGGCGTGTTAAACAGCGGCACGCTGACGATCACCAGTAGTACCATCAGCAACAACACGGCAGGCGACGGCGGCGGCGTGTACAACTACAATGGTACGCTGACGATCACCCGCAGCACCATCAGCAACAACACGGCGTCCTTCGGCGGCGGCGTGTTAAACAGCGGCACGCTGACGATCACCAGCAGCACCATCAGCAACAACACGGCGTTCTACGGCGGTGGCCTGTGGACATTTGCGGGCAACGGCCGAATCGTAAACGACCTTTTCGCCGCCAACCAGGCTAGCGGCCACGGTGATGCGCTCTACCTAGACTCGACTGGCAATGTTGCCATCCTGTACGACACCATCGCCAGCCCAACCGTTGGCAGCGGCACCGCTATCTTCGTCGCCGCGGGCACGGTCGGCATTACCGACACGATCATCGCCAGCTACACTACCGGCATCAGCCAGGCGGCCGGCAGCGTGTTCCAGGATTACAACCTGTTTTTCGGCAACGGGACGAACACCACGGGCACCGTAAGCGGCGGTGCTCACAGCCTGACTGGCGACCCAGTGTTCGTGAATCCCACCCGTGGCGACTATCACCTGGGCAGCGGCTCGGCGGCTATTGATGCTGGCACAGATGCCGGGGTGACCACCGACTTCGAGGGCGATCCACGCCCGCTGGGTGCTGGTTTCGATATCGGCTTTGACGAGTGGACGGGTAACGCGATTTCTGACGTCGGCGTGACGAAGTACACCAGTGCCAGCCTGGTGGCGCCCGGCCAACTCTTGACCTACACGCTGGTCTACAGCAACGCTGGTCCCTATATTGCGACGGGCGTGTACCTAACGGACCTTGTGCCGGCTAACCTGACCGCCATCACTTATACCAGCAGCGGGGCTGCCTTCACGCCATTGGGCTTGAGCCCATATAGCTGGCAGGTCGCCTACTTGGCGCTCGGCTCGGGTGGGATCATCACCGTAACCGGCATGGTGAGTGGCGGTTTGCACGGGAGCGTCTTTACTAATACCACCACAATCACCGCTGCCTTTACCGACACAAACCCGGCCAACAACACCAGCGCGGTCAGCGTGACGGTCGCCAATGTGCCGCCGGTGGCCGCGGACGACGCTTACACGCTGCCGGCGAACAGCACGCTGACGGTGACGGCGCCAGGGGTGCTGGTCAACGATACGGACGCCAACGGCGACCCGCTCACTGCCGCGTTGGCCGCCGATCCGTTGACCGGCACGCTCAACCTGCATGCCGATGGCTCGTTCACCTATACGCCGCCGGTTGGTTTTATGGATGTGGTGACCTTCACTTATCGAGCCAACGATGGCCTGGCGGACTCGAACATCGCCACCGTAACACTCACAGTTGGCCCTCCCATTGCAAATGTCGGCCTGGTCAAATCGGCCAGCGCCAGCTTGGTAGCACCCGGTCAGGCTTTGACTTACACCCTGGTCTTCAGCAACGCCGGCCCAAGCCTGGCCGCCGGGGTGCGTGTGACCGACATCGTGCCGGCCAACCTGTTCGCTATCACCTACACCAGTAGCGGAGCCGCGCTCACGCCAGTTGGCCTGAGCCCCCATGTCTGGCAGGTATCCAACCTGGCTCCGGGCGCGGGTGGGGTAATCATCGTAACGGGAGTCCTCAGCGGCGGTCTGCACGGGACAGTATTCACGAATACCGCCACAATTACATCGCCGTACTTGGACACGAACCCGGCCAATAATACCAGTGCGGTTAGCGTGACGGTCGCCAACGTGCCGCCAGTGGCCGCCGACGATATTTACACTGTTACGGGGAACACCACGCTAACGGTCACGGCGCCTGGGGTGCTGGCCAACGATACGGACGCGAACAACGACCCGCTCACAGCCGTGCTGGTCGCCGGCCCACCGACCGGCACGCTTGACCTGCACGCCGAAGGCTCATTCGCCTACACGCCGCCGCACGGGTTCGTAGGGCTGGTGACCTTCACTTATCGGGCCAAAGATGGGCTGGCGGACTCAAACACCGCCACCGTGACCATCACTGTCACGACGGCCTTGTACAAGCTGTACCTGCCGGTGGAGTTGAAACCTTGAGCCGCGGAGTGTAGCGAACGAGCAAGTAATTGCACATACCTGTCGCGAGGAGGCCATCATGTCCACTCAGCTCAACCACTCGCCTGCTGCCATCGTGCGCAAGATCGGCTATTGTCTGCTGCCCGTGGTCCTGGGCGTCGGCGCTGCGCCCATCCTGCTACTGTGGCCGGCGGCCGGCCTAGGCCAGCCTACGCGGCCACGTTGAATTTTCCGCACTGCGCGTCAACGATCCAAGGTTGCTTTGATTGCGCCAGGGCTGGCGACACAATCCTGATCGCTGCCGGCGATTACATCGAGAGCATAACACTGAGCAAGGCGGTGAGCCTGACGGGGCGCTATCGAGCACGACGATCTTACATGCGCCGCCGAATACGCGGGTGCTGACAGTGACAGGGGCAACCGTGGACGCCTCGGTGATTATTTCCGGGCTGACCTTATCCGGCGGGCACGCCGCGGGCAGCAGTTGCTCCGACGGCTGCGGCGGGGCGATCCTCATCACCGCCACCGGCCAGCCACAGCTCACCAACCTGACGATTAGCAACAGCATAGCATCTGAGTGTGATGCCTAATAGCACAGATATGTCATTGACTGCTTTGACTTGTCAGCATATCCTGGCAAGCAATGAGATCGATGGCCGCACGGGCTTTCCGGTGCGGCCGTTCTTATTCCACTCCTTGGTAGAAAGGACCGGCGCCGTGTAGAATCTCTCGTGTGAGAGAACAACAAGATACGGCTAATGAACTGGCGCCTTCGTCTCAGCAAGCGACACAAAGAGAATCGCTCAGCTTGTACCTCCACGTCCCATTTTGTCGTTTCCGCTGCGCCTATTGCGATTTCAACACCTATGCGGGTCTCGATGAACTGATCCCTGCCTATGGCCGGGCTCTGGCCAGTGAGATCCGGCATGTGGGTGAGCGTTCGCCCGCCGGCACCGGTCCGGTGCACACCCTATTTTTCGGCGGCGGCACACCGTCCCTGATGCCTCTGGCAAACTATGCCGAGATTTTCCGCGCCCTGCGCGCCGCATTCGAAATGGCAGCGGGTTGCGAAATTACACTGGAAGCCAACCCCGGCACGGTTGACCAGGCCTACCTGGATGGCCTGCGCGCCTTGGGCGTCAATCGGCTCTCGTTTGGCGTGCAGTCGTCCCATGCCTGGGAGCTGCGCCTGCTCGACCGGCAGCACAGCTTTGAAGATGTCATCGCCGCGGTCCGCATGGCCCGGGCAGCCGGGTTCGATCCCGCCGGTGCCGGCGGTTATGGTTTGAACCTGGACTTGATTTTTGCGCTGCCCCATCAAACCCTGGCCATGTGGCAGGCCACGCTGTTGCGCGCCCTGGCACTCGCCCCCGATCATCTTTCACTCTATGCCCTGTCACTCGAGCAGGGCACACCCATGCGCTCGTGGGTGACCGCCGGCCTGCTGCCCACCCCCGATGCCGATCTGGCGGCCGATATGTATTTGTGGGCGTCCGACATCCTGGCCGCCCATGGCTATCAGCAGTATGAGATATCGAATTGGGCCCTCACCCAGCCCCGCACGCAGGCGCGCTTGCGCGCTCAGCGGCTGGGCGGGGTCCCCTACTTCGCCTGCCGCCACAACTTGCAATACTGGCGCAACCGGCCCTACCTGGGCTTTGGAGCGGGAGCCCATGGCTGCGCCGCCGGATGGCGTTACTCCAACGTGCTGGCGCCGGGCGCCTACATCGCGCGCATCGACCACGCCAAAGATGCCGGCGGTAACTCGGAGCTGCCGTTTCCATTTTCGCCGGCCTTGGTTGACAGCATTCCAGTCGCGCCCGAGACGGCCATGGACGAGACGATGATGTTGGGGCTGCGCCTGGTGGGCGAGGGCGTGGCCGAAGCGGACTTTCAGGCGCGCTATGGCCAGGGTTTCGATGCGCGCTACGCGCGCCGGCTGAAGCGCCTGTTGGCCTTAGGGCTGCTGGAGCGCGTGGATGGGCGCTTGCGCCTGACGCACGGCGGCCGCCTGCTGGGCAACCGCGTGTTCCGCGAGTTTGTGTAGCGCGGCCCGGTGGGCGGGCTATTGGTTGCGATGCAGCAATTGCTGGGTGAGTTCGCGCAAAGCAGTCGCCGCCGGTCCACTGGGCTCGCAGCGCTCAAGCTCCAGCTCGGCGCAGGCCGTCGTTTCTCGCACGCGCTCTTGAACGTAGTCCCGCGCCCCCACCCGCGCTAGCTCGTCGGCCAGCGCGGACACCGGCTCACCGGCCTGATTCGGTTGGGCATAGCGTGCGGCAAACTCAGCCGAGTGCTCGAGACCATAAACGACCGGCAAACTTTTCTTGCGCTGTTCCAGATCGCTCGCCGCTGACTTGCCGGTCAGCGCCGGGTCACCCCAGATACCCAGCAAATCGTCCTGCAGCTGATAGGCCAGCCCCAGGTTCCAACCGTACGCATAGTAATGATCCAGGCTGGCGCTGTTTGCGCTCGTCAGGCTCGCGCCCAGGAAAGTTGAGGCCGCAATCAGCACCGCCGTTTTCTTCTCGATCATGGCCAGGTATTCAGGCGCGGTCACCATCGTTCGCTGTTCAAAGCTCATATCCAGGTGCTGGCCCTGGGTCAATTCGAGGCAGGTGAAGTTTAGCTCGGCCAGCGCGCGCATGGCGACGTCGGCTGGCACGCCCAGCGGCAGCAGGCGCTGCGGCGCCAGGTGGGCCAGGGTGAACATGGCGTCGCCGGCGTTGATGGCCTGCGCCTGGCCCCACAGTCGCCACACCGTTGGCCGGCCGCGCCGCAGCGGACTGTTGTCCTGAATATCGTCGTGGATCAGAGAAAAATTGTGGATGAGTTCCAGGGCCGCGCCTAAGGGCAGGGCCTGGCGCCAATCGCCGCCCGCCGCTGCGGCGCACAACAGACACAGCAGCGGCCGAATCCGCTTGCCGGTGGCGAGAGAGCCGCCGGTGGCGAGAGAGCCGCCAGTAGCAGTCGAGCCGCCGGTGGCGAGTGAGCCGCCGGTGGCGAGTGAGCCGCCAGTAGCGGTCGAGCCGCCAGTAGCGGTCGAGCCGCCGGTGGCGAGAGAGCCGCCAGTAGCAGTCGAGCCGTCGGTGGCGAGTGAGCCGCCGCTCCCCGTCGCGCCGTTGGCCCAGCCCAGGTGATATTCGAGCATGGCGTAATAGTCGTGCAGCGCCCCTGCCGGTAGTGGGTTGGCGTCACCCGGGGCGGCCGGGCCGCGGCGCGCCAGGTACTGCTGGCGATGAGTGGGCTCTGAGCCCACGGCGCGGCGCAGCTCGTCCTCTATGGCGGCGAAATACTCGGGGCAAAGCTCGGCCAGCGACATATCGACAGACTAAGGGTCGCGGCAGACCAGCGGGGTTACCTGCAGTTGGGCGATGCTGCCGGCGCCGGTCGCAAACATGGCAATGCGCAACTCGCGCGCCAGTTCAGCGATGGCTTCAGCCGTGGCCTCCACTGATAGGTCGGCTGCTTTCAAAAACGGGCTGGCAAGTCCACATAGGCCCGCGCCCAACGCCACGCTCTTGGCCACGTCGATGCCATCGCGCAGCCCGCCCGAGGCGATGACCGGCAAACTGGGCGCCGCGCGCCGGACGTTTTGAATGGCCTCGGCGGTAGGGATGCCCCAGTCGATAAAGGCCGCCGCCACGCGCTTTTGCGTTTCGCTCTTGGCCCGGTGCATTTCCACTTGTGACCAGGAGGTGCCGCCCGCGCCGGCCACATCGATGGCAGCGACGCCGGCCTCGGCCAAACGGGTGGCCGCGCCTTCCGATATCCCCCAGCCCACTTCCTTGGCGATTACCGGCACCGGCAGCGCGCGGCACACAGCCTCGATCTTCTTCAACAGTCCAGCGAAGTTGGCGTCACCTTCCGGCTGCACGGCTTCCTGCAGCGCGTTCAGATGCAGCACCAGGGCATCGGCCTGGATCATGTCCACCGCCCGCCGGCACTGGTCCAGCCCATAGCCATAGTTGAACTGGACCGCGCCCAGGTTGGCAAACAGCAGAATGTCGGGGGCCACATCTCGCACCTGGAACGTGGCCGCCAGCGCCGCGTTTTCCACCGCCGCGCGCTGCGAACCCAGTCCCATGGCAATGCCGGCGGCCTGCGCGGCCGCGGCCAGGTTGTGGTTGATGGCCGCCGCGGCCGGCGTGCCCCCGGTCATAGACGAAATCAGCAAGGGCGCGTGCAGAGTCTTGCCAAACCAGGCCACCGCGGTGTCCACCTCGGCCAGGTTGAGCTCGGGCAGCGCCTGATGCACAAAATGATAGCGCTCCAGGCCAGTCGTCAGTCCGGAGCGCACGTCTTCTTCCAGATTTATGCGGATGTGGTCGGCTTTGCGGGCCGCGGTACCCGTAACTTGTGCCATCAGATGGGGTTATCCCTATGAACGGCGGTTATCTTACCAGCCGCCAGCATGACTGTCAACGGAACGACCGGCGGTCAATAAGACTCGGCCTTGGCTTGACAAGCCGGGGCCGTGACATACAATGGGGCGAGCTTCACCACCCCGCAATCAAACCGATCAAGGAGAATGGACATGGCTGACACGGCTGCGAAGCCAGATACGCTCGAGGAAGTGCGGAAAATAATCCACGATTTACTCGGCGCCGATGAGGCAAAAATTACGCCCGAGGCCCGTTTCCGCGAGGACCTCGAGGCCGATTCGCTCGACCTGGTCGAGCTAATCATGGCCTTCGAAGAGAAGTTCGGCGGCGAAATTTCGGATGAGGATGCTCAGAAGATTACGACGGTCGGTGAGGCGGTCAGCTACCTCGACGGCCGCAAGTCCAGCGGTTAACTATCCGAAAGTGACGGCCTTGTCTCAATGGGCGAGAGCAATCTCGCCCATTGCGTTTTAAGTGCGGCTTTTCAAAAATCCCCGCGTCGTCGCGGCATAGCCCGGAAAGATGTCGCCCATTGCTGGGTTATTGAGCCGCTTCAGGCACACTTCGGCCAGCACATCGCGATAGTCGGTTGTCACCGCCAGGTCTCCCGGCCCCACCAATTGTTCCGGCTCCAGGCCCGGCCACTGCCCGCCCACCTTGCCCCCCACCACGTTGCCGCCCATCAGCAGCATCAGGCTGCCATGCCCGTGATCGGTGCCCAGGCTGCCATTCTCCTGTACCCGCCGCCCAAACTCCGACATCGCCACTACCGTCAGGCGGTCGGCATAATCAAATAAATCGGCGTGAAAGGCCGCCAGCCCTTTACCCAGGTCGGCCAGCAGGCCGGCCATCTGCCCCTCGCTGCCCCCCTGGGCAAAGTGCGTGTCCCAGCCGCCCACGTCAATCGCTGCCACTTCCAGGCCCACTTCGGCCTTGATCAGCATAGCCACCTGGCGCAGCCCCAGACCAAATTCGGAGTCCGGATAGCGCGCCGCGTGCGCCGGCGTGTAACCCAGCGGGTCTAGCGCCTGGAGCGTGTCCAGAATCTCGAGGGTTTCCTGGCCGATGACACTCAGCGCCTCGCCGCCCGCATACAGCGCGGTCAGCGCCGCCTGCATTTGGCTCACCGCTGCGGCATCGCCGCCCAGGTGAAAATCGGCAATCGAGCGCAGCGCCGAGACGGGCACTGCGCCGCTCAGGCTGCGCTGCGGCAGTTGCCCCACGCCCACTGCGCGCAAGGGCGAGTGGTTGCCGGTGTTGAGTGTGGCCAGGTGCCGGCCAATCCAGCCCGAGGCCGGGCCACGCTCATCGTCCACCCCGCGCTCCATCAGTTCCATGGCGCGAAAATGGCTGCGCGACTCGTCCGGTGCGCCGCAGGCGTGAATGGGCGCCAGGTGCCCGGCTTGCCAGGCCGGCAGCAGCGGCGCCAGGTTTGGGTGTAGGCCAAAGAACCCATCCAGGTCGATGGTCCGCAGTTTGGCCGCCGCTTGAGTATCGTCGGGGCGCGGGATGCCCAGCGTGGGCCGGCGGGCGTAGTAAGCGGCCTCGCCGTGCGGCACGACGATGTTAAGCGTGTCCGCCGCGCCGCGCAAAAAAATCACCACCAGTGTGTCGCCACGCGGCGCCGCCTGCGCCGGCGCAAACGCGAGTCTCGGCAACGAAGCCGGCCAGGCGACGGCCCCGGCCAGCACGGCGGCGGATTGCAGAAATTGGCGTCTTGTGTTCGTAAGTGTCACGGCAGCCTTCCTTTTCTCACTCAGCGCCACTGGAAGGCCGGCGAGGCTAGCAGGCCGGCCGCCAGGATGGCGGGCACTTCTTCTGCCGGTGCCCCGGCCGCCCGCAGCGTTTTCAAAAGATCATCTCGTCCGGTTGCCGGCATGGGCCGCCCCAACAGCCGCGTGGACAACTCGTCGGCCATGGTCTCCGGCGCCCCGCCGGCGGCCGCCGGCACAGCGCCGGCCGCGCCCTTTATCTCCCCACGCACCAACGCCAGAGCAAATTGCCACCGAGGCAATAGGTTGCCCGTCCAGGGCTCATCACGGTCGGGGTAGCCATCGGGGGTGGGCCAGGCAAAATAGGCCTGGCCCATTTTTTGTAAATACTCGTGTAGGGCCGGGCCGGGATCGGTCTCGATATCCAACTGGCGTAGGGCCGAGACGACGAAGTTGACCGGCCGCTTGAACTTGGGCGCGAGTTGCGTACCGGCGCCGAGCAGGCCGTCGAACAGGATCGGGCGCAGCACGGCTTTGATATCGCCCTGGCTGTTGGCAAAGGCGGCGCGGGCCGTTTCGATAATCGCCGCCGGTGCGCTGGCGCCCAGAAACCGGCGCGCCAGCTTGGCGGCAATAAAGCTCGCGGCCGAGGGGTGCCCGGCCAGCAGGTCGAGCGCTCGCTCGGCCTCGCGCTGCCCATCCCCTTGTAGGGCCAGGCCGAGCACCATCTTGGGCTCATTGTCGTGCTGGGCGGCATCGAACGTGAATTGGCCGCGCCAGAAATGTTCCTTGACCGTCCAGCCGGTGAAGGCGCGCGCCAACTCCATGACGTCCTTCTGGGTGTACCAGCCTTGCACGCTCAGCGTGTGCAGCTCCATGATCTCGCGCGCATAGTTTTCGTTGGGCGCTTCTTTGTTGTTGGCCTGGTTGTCGAGATAGGTCAGCATGGCCGGCGAATGCGCCGAAGCCCACAACAAATCGTGAAAGCTACCCAGCGCGTGCGGTCGAACCACGTCGCGGTCGTCGACCGTCTTGAGAAAATAACAGTCGCCCTTGTTCACACTGATGTTGAAGTGGTCGGTCCAAAACTCGGCCATGGCTTCGTAAAGCTGCCGCCGGCTGTACACCTGCCGCAGCAGCGTCGCCTGGCGCAGCTCATTGGGCACGCTTTGGCGGTCTACCTCGTCAAACAGCTTCGAGCTGCGGTCGGCCAGGTCCGAGGCGCTCATCGTCAGGGTGTCAAACTGCCGCAGCCGCCAATCAGCTGGCCCATTGTCGATTTTCTCTGGGGCCAGCTGCTCCTCGATCCAATCCGCCAGCCCGATCTCGGCCGCTCGCTCGCGCTCGGCCAGGCGCGGTCCGTAAGTGAGGCGATTGAGCACCGCGAACGTGACCGTGTCACTTAGGGGATAGGGCCCCGTGAGGCTGGGCTCGGCCGGGCCACCCAGGCGATCATACGCTGGGGCGCAGGCTGCCACGACGGCGCTGGCGCTCACCAGCCCCGCCAGCCGCAGAAAGTCTCGACGCGTCAGGCGCGTTGTCGCCGGCATGGCTTAGCCTTGGCTCAGGCCGTTGATGGGCAGCGCACCGGCTGGCTCACCCACCGCTAAGCGCGCTTGAGCGGGAACGGAATGCAGCAGGGCGAACACGGTAGCGCCCAACGCCGTCACGGTCAGCAGTGGGATCGCCACGAACCAGCCGATCACTGGGAACGCCGCCGCCAATTCCAACGCAATCGCCGCGCGCACAAATGCTCCCAGCGCCGAGAGGCCAGGGCTGCCTCGTTGCATCTGCGCCGCCATCCGGCCGGCCAGGCCCGCCGCCCCCAGACTGGCGAATGACAGGCTGATAAAAATCAGCACCCAACCCGCCAATTTCACCGGCCCAATGGGCACGGCCAGCAGCACCACGATCGGAACGACCAGCAACGCCACCAGCACGCCTCCCAGCCAAAAACAGCGCCAGGGTGTCATTTCCAGGTGCAGTTGCGCCCGCTCCACGGTGGCCGGGAACAGCAGCCGGCAGGCCGTTAGCAAGCCCGGAAATACAATACCCAGCGATAACAAGATGCCGAAAACGGCGGATATGTCAGCCATAATCTAGTTCCTTTCTAGATGTGCCTGGTTACCAGTAATTGGTAACTCGTAATTGGTAATTCGTATTTGCGCGCAATTACCAATTGCTAATTACCAATTACTCTTCGTTTTGTATTAAGGGTTACAGGACAAACGGCCGAAAAGTTGCAGGGGTACTTAGCGAAGAGTAGCGAGTTCTTTTTCAGCGTGGGCAATCTCAGACTGGAGTTGGCGCCCCATGTCGGCCAGCAGGTCGCCGCCGGCGCGGCGGGCCCATAGCGCCTCCAGCTTAAGCTGGACTGCCGGGCTCTTGGCGAGTTCGTCCAACTGCTGCTCGAGCTTCGCCGCCAGCTCGTCCAGGCGATCAATTTCGGCCTGCATGTCGGCCAGCACCTGGTCGCGGGTCTTGGGCGCGGGCGGCGCGGGCGGCGCGGGCGGCTCCGGGTGCTCGCTGGCCAATTGGCGCAGCGCAGCCAGATCCTGGGCGCGATAGGCGTCGTTGACCCTGGACATGATTTCTTCCCGCCATGGTTTTTCGCTGGCGTCGTTGGCCAGGTCGGGGTGAAAGCGTTTGGCCAGCGCCCGATACAGAGTTTTTAGCTCAGCTTCGGCCGAAGGCGCCGTTGCGGCAGCCGAAGTTGGTGGTGGTGCCGGCGGCTCGGATCTGGCCTCCCGGCCCCACAGCCGCTGATATTGTGTGATGACGTCTTCAGGCACATCCGGCGATGAAGCCCGCTCACCCCACATGGCCCGGCGCGAGGCTTTGCGGCGGGCGTCCGCCAGATCGGATTCCAGTGTCTCCAGCCGCCGCTGCAGCGGGCCCAGCCGTCGTTCGATTTCGGCATTGAAGGCCGCCAGCTCGCTTTGCGAGTTGAGCAAATCCAGCTCGAGCTGGGCGATGCGCTCCTGGCGCGCGGCCAACGCCGCTGCTAAGGCGTCCAGTGCGCGATCACCGCTGCCGGCTGGCGACTTGGGTGGGGCCGGCTTACGTTTCCAAAACACTAAAGCGCTCTTGTCCCCTCAATGCGTTGGCACAGGCTGGGTGAAAAACGTCAGGATGAAGGCGCCCATGCCCAGCGCAGCTGCAAAAGGCAGCAGGCCAAACCAACCGATAAAGGGCAGGGTGCAGGCCCAGCCCAGGGCTAGGGTGGCCGCCGCCGTGCGCCGAGGGCCGGGTTGCTCGGGCAGCATGCGCGTGCCAATCAGCTGCACCAGACCGCCCAGCCCAAAAACCACGGCCACCACAATCAGGGCCAAAAGCGCCAGCGCGGGCACGCCCAGCAGTTGAATATGTGTCCACTGTGCCAACGCCAAAAGCGCCAGCACCACCGCCATGCCAAAGATCAGGTTGACCAGCCCTACCACGAACGAGCGCCCCGGTAAGCCCTCGGCAATGGCCTGGGTCCGCCCGATGCGCCGGGGAAACAGCGCCGCCAGCACCAGGAAGAATGCCACCAACGCCAGGCTGCCATACAGGAGCAGGGCGCCTAATCGCAGCAAGTCCATTAGGATTGTCTCCGCATTCGAGGCGCAGGCCCGGGGCGCAGCAAGAGCGCGTTGCCCATCAGCCAGAACAGCCCGGCCGCGGCCAGCACGACACCAGCTGCGATTGGCGGCAGCGCGTCGGCCAGTGGCACGGCCGATTGTGCGGCCACGCTCGCCAGCCACTGTTGCAGCGCCGGCCACAGGCCGCTCAACCCGAACCAGGCATAGGCCAGGCTGGCCGCGATGTTACCTGTGCTCAATCCATTGGCGCTCAATAGCTGCTCTGGCAGCGTCAGGCTGGCTGCGAACGGCCAGGCAAAGGCCAACAGCGCCAACGCTGCTAACAATTGCAGCGCGAAAATAGCCTGAAAAGCTGGTCGCTTCGGGTCCGCGATGGGGCGCAGTCGCGCCGGGCCCTGCGCGCGCACCGCCGCCAACACACCCGCGCGCAGATCGCGCCCCAAAGGCGCCGGCGGCAATTCAGCCAGCCCGCTGAACACAGCGCGTAATGCCTCCAGCCGCGTCCCGCAAGCAGCGCATGTCGCCAGGTGTTCGGCCACGGCGGCGCGCGCTGGCGCCTCGAGTGCCTGGTCGAGGAATTCGTTTAGCGTTTCATCGGTGAGGTGCGGCCGAAATGCTTCAGTCATGTTTATCCGCGTGCCATTGGCGCAGCGCCGCGTGAGCAGCCAGCAGCTTGCGCGCCCGAAACAGATGGCTCTTCACGTCGCTCACCGGCAGCCCGAGCTCAACTGCGATCTCGGCATAGCTCAAGTCTTGAAAGTGTCGCAGCTCGATGACGGCGCGGTAGTGTGGCGGCAGCGCCGCGATCGCGGCTTCCAGGGCGTTGGCGGTCTCGGCTTGCTCCGCCGCCGCGGCGGGGTCTGGCGCCGTCCCCAACATCGGTTCGTCGCGCTCATCGTCCAGCGACAGGACTGGGCCGTGCGCGCCCGCCAGCCGGTTCAGGCACAGGTTGGCCGCCACCCGCCGTACCCACGGCCCAAACGGCCGCTCCAGGTCAAATGTGTCCAGGCGCTGGTAGGCTCGGATGAAGGCCTCCTGCGCCTGGTCCTCCGCGGCGTCGGTTTCGCCCAGTAGCCGATAACAGACGTTGTACACCGACGTTTGATAGCGCTGCACCAGATCGCCAAATGCTTCCGAATCACCGCCACGGACACGCAGCACCAGGGCGCGGTCGCTCGAGTCGGGCATCTCTGTCCTGTATTACAGGCCGCGTCCCGAAAAAGTTGCAGCCAGCAATCAAATGCGCGGCCCGAAGAGCTCGCGCAGCCCTCCCAACGCCAGCAGCACGAAACCAGCCAGCATGATCGGCCAGCCCAGCCCAATCGCCCAGGCCGCGCCCAGCAAACCCGAGGCCACCGGCCGCAGCACCAATAAGCCCCATACGGCCAGGGTGCCCCCCACCAACGCCAGCACGATCTGCAGGGCGGCCTTTAGGTCGGACGGTAAATACAGCGCCAGGAGCAAGACCACCACGCCCAGGCTGGCAACGAAGAGCTGGCTGCGATACTCGGGGTCGGCATAGGCGGTCAACAAATATGGATACGGTGGGAAGACGGTAAAGGCGCAAATGAAGCTCAGCAGCAGCAAGCCCCAGCCGCCCCAACCCCGAACTGTAGGCAGCAGGGCGGCCATCCCGCTGCGCGCCATCGGTTGCCCCGGCGGTGTTGTTGTGGTGCTCAGCACATGCGCTGGGCGCGCCGCCTGCCAGCTTGAGGCCAGGGCCAGCAGTAGCGCCAGGCACCCCAGCGGGAGCAAGAACAGCAGCCGGCTGAGCGGCAGCGATCCATCGCGCACACCCGGCAAGTAGGTCACCCATTCGGAGAGCTCGTAGCCGTTTAGCCGTAGCGCCGCCACCGGATGGGTTAGCCACGGCAGCCAATACCCAACCAGCGCCAAAGCCAGTGCGGCCAGTTGCACAGATCGACGGCGCGTCATGCAGTGGCCCAAGCCAGTCGTCCGTCAAGCCGAAATAGATCGACAGTCACCCTGAGTATCACATGCAGCGCCCACGAGTTGCGTATTTCGACGCCATGACATTTCGCTCAACCGCGTCAAGTGTCACCCTGAGCGCAGTCGCAATCGCCGGATAATAAGTGCTGGCAGGTGCGCGACTGCGTAGCGCCCCTTTGGGGATGGGCCTCCCGGCCTGGTCAACGAGTATCATGCCCTGAGCAGCGCAGTCGCAATCGCTTGACAATATGGATCGGCATGCGCGCGTAGGGCCTCGGGTTGGGTTGCAGAGCGCCATGTCAAGAGCAGCGCGACTCTCATCGCGCGATAATGCATGCCGGCCAGAGCGCCCAGGGCCTCGTTGATAGGCATCGAAAACACACGGACAAGTCGCTAGGTGGGGAAGCGTGGTGGGTTCCACGGCGGCGGGGGCGGCGCGGGGACAATACTCAAGTCGGGCGGGCGCGGCGCGGCCGGCACCAGCTCGTCCACCAGCCGCTGGATCCCACGTTCCTCAGCCTCCTGGCCATGGAAGTAGTCGAACATGAATTGCGACCGCCGCAGCCGCAAGGCCATCGGCGCCACTTCCTGCACGTCGTGCAGCAGGGCCTCGTCGCGCCCATCGGCGGCGGCCAGGGCGCGCGCCGCTTCAAACAGGGTGATCTCGGCCCGGAGCGAGTCGATCTCGAGTTGATGCACCAGCGTCAGGCCGCCCACTTCCGCCTCGGTCGACAATCGTACGCTGGGCAGCAAATCGCGCGCGACTTGAATCTCGGCGCGGGCCGCCAGCGTGTGCTCGGCGTATGAGGCCGACATGGCCGCCGCGCTGGTCAGGTAAGCCCGTACGCGCCGGTAGGCCTCCAGCCGGTCTGCCGGGTCTGTCAGCCCGCGGATGATCAGGCGCAGCCCAAATCGGTCCAGAATTTGGGGCCGCAGCTTGCCTTCCTCCGGGTTAAGCGAGCCGATCAACACGAACCGCGCCCGATAGGTCGCGGACACCGGCCCGCGCCGGACGGTATAGACGCCCTGCGCCGCCGCATCCAAGATGGCATCGACGTTCTCGTTCGGCAGAAGATTGACTTCGTCAATGTAAAGCAGATTGCGGTCCGCCTGGCTGAGGATGCCACGCTGGATCTGCATGCGATGATTCACGGCCGCGCGCTCGTCGATCCCGCCGACAACGTCCTCCAGCCGTGAGTGCAGCGGCAATTCCACCAGCCGCACCGGGTCGGCGTACGTCAGCGGCTGGCCCTCGCCATATTTCTTGGCGCAGTCGGGGCATACGGCGTCCATCCCGCCCGTCTCAATGTCTTCTGGCAGGCAGCCATATTGGCAGGTCGACCGGTTGACAAATGGCAGCAGGTCCGACAGGCTGCGCACGGCCGTGGTCTTGCCCGTGCCGCGCGGGCCCACCAGCAGTACGCCGCTGATAGCCGGGTTGATCAGCGCCAGCAGCAGGGCCAGCTTCATCTCGCGCTGCGCCACGATGGCCATGAACGGGAATGGCATCGGCTCCGACAGGCTGTGCGGCTCGGAAGACGTAATCTCCAAAAATCGGCGCGCTGAGGCTTGATCGACCAGCTCGCGCAGGCTGTTGGGACTGGTCATGGATTAGCTTTGCTCCGCGCTGGCGCGCTGCGCCAACCGCAATGTCTGCCGCCTCTGGCCGGCTTGCCAGCGGCGCTGCTCATCGGGCGTTTCCAGCAGCAGCGCCGGCACCGGCGTGGGGCGGCCGTTGTCGTCCAGCGCCACATAAACGAAGTAGGCCGTGTTGGTGCGGCTGACCACGCCCGACAGCAGGTTCTGGGCCGTCACTTCTAATTGCACTTCCATCGAGCTGCGCCCGACATAGGTCAGCTCGGCCACCAGGGTCACCAGGTCGCCCAGGTGCACTGGCTCGCGGAACAGCACCTGATCCACGGCTACGGTCACAACCGGGCGCTGGGCATGGCGGATGGCGGCTGACCCGCCGGCTTCGTCCATCAACTTCATGATATTGCCGCCGTGCACATTGCCTTGCAGGTTGGCATCCTGCGGCCCCATCAATTGTGCCAGCGTCACGCGTGAGGCGCTCACCGGCTTGGCGGCCTGCGCCGCCCCCTTCGCTCCGTCGGGCATTTCAATCAATATCCTGCACCTGGTCCATATCAAATGGGTCCAACAAGTGCTCGGCCTCTTCGAACAGGTCGATGCTCTCGTAGGTCAGCTCAGCCATCAACGGCGGCAGCGGCACCGACAGCGGCAATTCCGGTTTGGGCGGCGGCGGGGGCGGCTGGCGCCGGTCGATGGTATACGAGATGTCGCGACGGCGCAGCACCCGAAAGTCCTTGGATAGCCAGCC
>Ga0070730_10001345_pt1 | contig 23789 bp, 18 predicted proteins | sample Coa_R1_3_FD_66447 | JGI IMG/M metagenome (GOLD analysis project Ga0070730, IMG submission 66447) | Surface soil microbial communities from Centralia Pennsylvania, which are recovering from an underground coalmine fire - Coalmine... | ecosystem: Environmental > Terrestrial > Soil > Unclassified ... | reverse complement strand
AACGGAGACGTCGAGCGATTCCTGTTCGAGCTGGTCAGCTACGGTTAGAAGACAGAGAAAAGTACGCGTGGCGCTGGAGGAAATGTCGAACGATACGCCGTCTCCGTTCGATTCCATTTTAGTATTAGGCGGGATCAAAGTTAGTTTCATGGCTTATGTTCGAGGCGGGATTCTAGCACAGAGCCATGAAGCAAAAGCTCAGAAAAAACACATGCGTCTTCTTATCGCGTTGGCTCGGGCGGCTGCGGCAAATCCGGGATTCCGGCAACTAAAGAAGGGGCGAGGGGCTTGAGCTTGAGCTGATACGTGAGAAAAGCGATGCGGTCACGTCGAGCTTCGGCGTTAAGCGCGTGCGGAGCATCATAAAGTTTGAATTGCTTTGGCTCGCTCACCAGCGCTGCATACTGGCGTGCTCGCTCCACGGTCAGAAATTTCTCTTGGGTGGCATATTGGAGGAAGACGGCAGCAGGAGCTGCGTGGGAAACGAATTTGCCAGGATCCGTCCAGGCGAATTTGGCAGTAAAAGCGTCCACTTTATCCGGGCCGACCTTCTGACGGAATTGTTGGAACTCCTCGGATTTCATATCTACCTCATCCGATAGTCCGCCGGCCATGAGCACGAACGCATGAAAACGTTTGTCGAGGCCGCTGAGAAATCCGCCCACAGTGGCGTCGTAACTATGGCCGACATACGCCAATCGCTTTCCATCGACATCCTTGCGCGCGAGCAGCAGATCAGCGCCCCGGCGCATGTCAAGGATGGCTTGCACAAGTTCCGTTATCTGACGTTCACTCAATGGATCTTTGTCCTGAACGTGTCCTGGACGCGCGCCGGGTCCGGTAGGAAGCAGCGAGACAACCCCGGCGTTGGCAAGCACAACGGCCTCGTCGAGGAACTCTTTGCGATTGAAGAATTCCGAATTCGACCAGTACCAGTGTCCCCAGATCACTCCAGCGAAGGACCCCTTCCCTTCCGGAACGACAAGGTACGCCGGGACACGGCCACCCTTGGGACTCGCGTAGGAGATATCGTGAATCGCGACGCCGCCGCGATGCTCAACGCCGGCTTCCTGCATGTCGAGAGGCGCTTTGGAATCGTAGTCAAAAGCGTGAGATGAAGAAGTGTCCTGCACTAAAAGGGAGGTGGTCGAAAGGAAAAGTACTGTGGTCAGAAGTATTCGCATCGAGCATCTCCTGGGTCCTTAGACGTGCGATCCGAGCCTCGGTTTACGCATGTAATTTTGCGAGGCGGGCTTCAGCGGCAGAGAGGGTCTCTTCTTTTTTGCAGAAGGTGAAGCGAACCTGCGAGGCGCCGTCGCGAGGGTCGTTGTAAAAACTGGAGCCGGGGACGACCGCGACGCCGATTTTTTCAACAAGATATTTGGCAAAGCGAACGTCTTTTGTGTCGGCAGGAAATCTGACGGGATCCGGATCGGCGAAACGCGAGATGTCGGTCATTACGTAGTACGCGCCGCGCGGCTTGAAGACAGTGAATCCTGCGGCGGTGAGAATTTTGAGGATGCGCTCGCGTTTCTGCGTGTAAGAAGTCGCGAGTTTGTCGTAATAGCTTTGCGGGAAATGCAGCGCGATGGAGCCGGCTTGCTGAAGCGGAGCCGCGGCGCCGACGGTCAGAAAATCGTGAACTTTGCGAATGGGCTGCGTCGGCCCTGGAGGAGCGAGAACCCAGCCCACGCGCCAGCCGGTGACGCTGTAAGTTTTCGAGAGGCCGTTGATGACGATGGTGTGGTCGCGCATGCCATCAATGGCGGCCATGGAAATGTGGTTCGCGCCGTCGTAAAGAATGTGTTCGTAGATTTCGTCAGTGATGCAATACGCGTTCCAGCGCACGCAAAGGTCACGGATGAATTCGAGCTCGGCACGGGTGAAAACTTTGCCGGTAGGATTGTTAGGCGTATTGAGAATGATCGCTTTGGTGTGCGGCCCGAAAGCGGCGGAGAGTTCTTTCTCGTCGAAAGTCCAATCGGGCGGGCGCAATTTCACGAAGCGGGGACTCGCACCGCTGAGAATTGCATCAGGTCCGTAGTTTTCGTAGAACGGCTCGAAGACTACAATTTCGTCGCCGGGATTGATGATGGCCATCATCGCGGACATCATCGCTTCGGTGGAACCGCAACAAACGGTGACTTCGCGCTCGGGATCGTAACGGACGCCTTGGGTACGGGCGAATTTCTCGACCACGGCATCGCGCAGCGGCTTGGCGCCCCACGTAATCGCGTACTGATTGATGTCGTCGGCGATGGCCTGGCGCGCGGCTTCTTTGATTTCTTCGGGAGCCGCAAAATCCGGGAAGCCCTGCGAGAGATTCACGGCGCCATGCTTCATAGCGAGGCGCGTCATTTCGCGAATGACCGATTCGGTGAATTGTTCGGCCTTCGCCGAAAGCATGCGGCGCGAAATTTGGGCCATCGTGGAATCGGGAGCGGTCATTGCACCTTTCCAAGAAAAAATACGTTCGAGAAAGCGAAGGCGCGATATATCGTGCCCCTACCTAAAAATAACATTATGCCAGTTTCAGCGGGCGAGGCCGGTGGACGCTTGCGTGGCCACGCTGGGCTGCCCATAAATCATCCGGTAGAGTTGGGCGTTTCGCAAGACGATTTGCACATATTCGCGAGTTTCGGTGAAAGGAATGGATTCAACGAGTTCAGGAATCTCTTCGTAGTTGCGCTCGGCCTTCCACGCGGAGATACGGTCTTCGCCGGCGTTGTAGGCAGCCGCGGCAGCTTCTGGTGAACCAAATTGCTGCACGAGATTGGCGATATAGACCATGCCGAGTTCGATGTTGTAGTCAGGCTCGAAGAGTTTATTTTTCGCGTAGCGAACTCTAATTTGCCGAGCGAGGAGGCGTCCAGTCTTAGGAAGCACCTGCATCAAGCCAATTGCATTCGCGTGAGAAACCGCGTCGGATTGGAATGTGGACTCCTGGCGAATGAGGCCGGCGGCAAACATGGGATCGAAATTATTCTTGGCGGCTTCGCGTCGAAGCGCTGGTTCGTAAGGCAAAGGAAAGAGCGCTTTCCAAACTTCGACGGGAACATCGCTGAATTTTCTGGCGTCCGCATTGGGAACGATGGAGCGTGCGTAGGCCATGCCCGCGCCAAAATGTCCTTGGTCGAAAGCCGCTTGCGCTGCCTCCAAGAGAAAACGCGGTGACGGAGTGGCAAAGTAGGCGTTCTTCAATTCCTGTTCGGCGGAGGAGTCAAAAGCAATGGCGCGGAGAGCCTGCGCGCGCTCCCAGCGTTCTTCGGCAGCGACAGGAATGGGCTCATCGAAAGGACGAAGGGCCGGTGCGGGCGGAATCTTTTCCAAAAACTCCGCGGGGTTTTCTTCGCCGGGGCCAAGTTTGGCAAGACGGGCGGCCGCGGCAATGCCAAAGTAAGTCTCCGGGAAACGCTCGACGGCCTTGGTATAGAGGCTACGCGCGTGCGGAACGTTTCCCGCGCGCTCGGAACTGCGGCCCAGCCAGTAGAGAGCGTCAACGGCGTTTGCAGAAGTGGGATACTTCAACAGAAAATTCGTGAGGCGCTCGTCGGCATCGGACTGATGGTCCAGGTAGGCAACCCAAGCGATGCGCCATTCGCAATTGAATGCGTGCTTGCTGTTGGGAAAGGAATCCAGCACACGCTGGTAGGCCTCAGCCGCTTTCTCGCGCTCGAGTTGAACCCAATGATAGTTCCCTGCCGCCATCAAACCGTCTTCGTTCCATTTGCTGACGGGATAGGTCTGCGCGAGCGTATTCAGGGCATTGAACATTTCCGTTTCTTTTTTGGCGGTGCGATAGGCTTGCGACAGCGCATAAAGGCGCTCCGCGTCAACATCGAGGTCCGGGGTCTTCAGCGAGGCGATCAGCGAGGGAGAACCTTTCGGTTGCACTCTGCATTCGGCGATGCGAAGCTGCGCGCGCTGCCGCACCGGATTCGCGGGATCCTTGAGCATGGTGAGCAGTTTTTCAAATTCCGTTCGGGCTTCGCGCCATTTGTGCGCGTCATAAAAAATCTGGGCGCGCTGCTCCTGCATCTCGACGCCCGGATAGGAGTATTCCTTGCCGAGAGCATGCATCAGTTGCGTGAGCGCGGCGCCGGCAGGCTTGGCTTCATCGGCCATGGGGAATTTGTAGAAGATGGTCTGAAAGTCTTTGGCGGCGCGCGGAAGCTGATGAGCGGCTTGATAGGCGCGGGCGCGCTCGATGAGAAGCTCAGGCTTGGATGAGGTCGCGACGTAAGCGTTGAGAGCGTCAATCGCTTCCTGTGGGTGACCCAACTGGACCGCAGTCGGCGCAAGAGATTGCAACATTTGCTCACGCAAAGCGGTGTTCGGGTAGTCGTGCTGGAGAGTCTGTAGAACCTTGTAAGCTTCGGCTTTGCGGCCCAGGTTCAATTGCGCTTGCGCGGTCCAATACAAGGCGTATTCGCGGAGCAGTGTGTCGTTCTGCGCTTTTATCAGCCAACCTAGGGCCTGAGGTGCTCGCTTGTTGGAGAAATCTTCGAAGCCGAGAGCAAGAGCGGCGCGCGCACCCCAAACGTTCGTGGTGTTCTTTGTGGCGAATGCCGAAAGCTTTTCATAGGCGCCCGAAGCGCGATTGCGAAGCTCACGAGCCAGGCCGGTAAGCTCTTTCTGCGCAGCATCATCGTCCGGCGTTTCAACGGGAACCTGTGGCGCTGGCGTTTCAGGCTTACAGCCATCGCGGCACGGTGGGGCGGGAGGTTTTTTTCTTTTGTGCTTGTGCTGCGGCGGTTGCGCGAGAAGCCCAACGGAGCTGCCCAGCGACAGTGCTAAAGCAAGGATCAAGGCGGTCAATGATTGAATCATGGGAACAAATAATGATACGGCATCCTTCCACATGCCACAAAACCAACGATTGCTTCGGTGCCTAATTTAGTTATGACGCGCGTGCGTCGCGTAAGGATATTCGCCAAGGGCGTGAGGGTCGCCATCGGCGAGGATTTCCACCAACCAGCGGTAAAAATAATCTACCGGATGGTCCATGATGGGTTTGAAGCGGCGATCGTACTCTCGATGAGCCTTTTCAATGTCGTCTTTCAACCGGACACAGATGTCTCTGTTTTCGCGGCCCAAGCGGACTTGTTCCGGCCGAAGCATCTTGATGTCCTGCATCGAAACTTTGGCCACGCGGTTGGCGCGGCGGTGTAATTCCTGCTCTTCGGGCGAGAGACGGTTGACGTCGAACTCTCCCTCGAGTTCTGCGCTGGGAGCAGGCTCGACCAACTCCAGTTCGGTTTCTTCTTCATAGGAAGGAGCCGGAGGTGGTTGAACGCGTGGGGCTGGCGCAGGCTTGCCGGCCATCGGAGTTGGCGGAGCAGGCACGGGACGCTGGCGCGCGGGAGCGGGTTCGGGCGCGGCACGGCCCACTAAATCTGTAATCTGCGCTTCGAGCGGTGAACGCGGGCCTGTCTGAAGCGACAAAGCAACGAACCGTGACAAAACTTCCAGTGCGGCGTTGAGAGAAGCAGCGGAGGTTTGCGCACGAAGGAGCGGAGGAAGCGCGTTGGTGGGCTTATTACTGGCGCAAGCAGAAACCACATCGTTGACGGCATGATGAAGCTCGTCCGAGGTTTGCTTGAGGCGCTCGAGATTATCGCGAAGCGCCCGAGCAATGGCCTGTTCGACCGAGTTGAGTTCTTGCGCCATACCGATTTTCTAGGCTATTTCGCCTGCTAAATCCCTACCTTGGCATTTTCGAGGGTAGTTGGTTTGGAGTCAACGGATAGGGAGGCTGGTGTGCTCAATCATTGCTTATCCGATTCGGGGCAGGCAGTAAGTCTAGCCAAATCAACGAATTCGGCGCAACGAACGATGCCCTTGGAGCTGGGTGATATAATGATAGAAGGGGGCGACACGGTTTCGACGGAAGCTGTCGCGACCCGAAGGCATGCCGGGACCCACCTGCCCGTAACTTGGTGGAAAACTAGAACTGCCAACAACAACTTGGCACTTGCTGCTTAATTAATTAAGCGCACGCTTCCCCGGGCTTTGCTCACGGGCCCGGCAAGAGGCGTCGCACAGTGAGCTGGCCCGAACCTTTCGGTCCGTAAGGTTCGGGCGAGATTCATCGGACTAGCCGGCTGCGTTTCTTGCTCATTCTGACCGCGGCTGGCGAACCCAAGCGAATTGAGCTAAGCATGTAGGCTTCGGGCCGTAGCGCTTTTCGGACGGGGGTTCGACTCCCCCCGCCTCCACCATATTCGATGATTTATCGAGCGAATCTCAGTTCTTTTCAAAAACCCTTTGCCATTCATCTGGTCGAAGATGTCGGTATTGCTTATTTACGCGCCAACAAAAGACCACCAAACCGGTAAGGGACCCAACGCTGCGCACGCTCCCGCAGCCCCCAAATGATTTCCTGCGTCCCAAGCAAACTCACATAGCGTGGACGCCTTTAGAGCAGCGAAGCCAAGTTTTCCGCCCATTGTACCTCCGAGTGACTGAGTATGTGTTCCCACAGCTACGAAGTCGGGTAAGGAACGCGATAGAATCCGCTCTTATTTTGGGTTTCGTTGCTTGCGAAGCTCTTCGAGTCGCTTTTTCAGGAATTCCTGATACTCCTGCAGCAACTTAGGATCGCTTGGCGTGGAGTAAATCTCGCTCGACTTGTACTTGCCTTCGTCAAATTTCCTTTTCGTCCACTCATCGTGGATGCGGATCTCATCCGCGCGGTTGAGGACTTCTTTCACCAGCTGTGGCGGAACAAAGTACACACCTTCACGGTCGCCGACGACGAGGTCCCCCGGCATGACTGTGACTCCACCGATGCGCACGGGAACATTGATTCCCGTGAGCATGACATTTCCTATAGGTGTTGGGTCGACGGACCGGAAATAGGCAGGCATGTCAATCTCTGAAATACCGTTGAGGTCGCGGATGCTTCCATCCACAACCAAACCGCCCCTGTTAGTTGCTTTCATTACGTAATAAAAGAGGTTGTCGCCGACGATGGTTCCGTTCACTTTTTTGCCGAAAATATCGACCACCAACACATCGCCCGGTTGCAGCATGTCGATCGCCGTCTGATTCGTCAGCCGAGGGATGCCGTGGTCTTTCGCTTTGGTTTTCGCAATTTCGTCAATATCCGGCCGCGAGGGCATGAATTGCACAGTAAACGCCCTTCCAACCATTGATTTGCCTGGATGGAGGATCTGAAATCCGTCTGCGTACTGATTGTGGAAACCGCGCTGCTCAAGAACAGCCCAAACTTCCTCGGAGGAGAGGTCGCGCGCGCGTTCCAGCAAGTCGTTTGGGACTTTGGGCCGGCCGTCGGGAAAGCGTTCAAAAGGTTCCTGAGCCGTGTAGTCCACCAGATCCTGCTTGGAGAAGTTCAAGAGTTGCGCTTGAACGGAAGGCGATCCAAAAAATAGAAATACACTGACGCAAATAATTGCTTTGACGAAGTTGATGAGAAGAGTTTTCGCGATGTTTTTCATAGAGTTCCTCCGGCGATATTCATTCGCTGTCGCGCCACGAAAACTCTCAAATGCAAAATGGTTTGTCAAACGCGGAGCTTGTTTGGAGATGGCAATGTCTGTATTGTGTCCTGCAAACACTTAAGAAGTTCGAGAGACCTCAACGAGAGAGCACAATCCGTGGGGAATGAGCATCGCCAACGACTGGATCGCCGCGAAATCTTGAAGTCCTCGGCCGCCGTACTGGGCAGCTCCCTGCTCGCGGGAGAAGTGATGGAAGCCTATCCCAAAGGCGTCAATGCAAATTCCACGCCTTCCGATTTGAAGATTACAGACCTGCGTGTTGCAACGGTGGTGAAGCCAGGGCCGAGCCCCTGCCCCCTCATTCGAATCGATACGAATCAAGGGGTGAGCGGACTTGGTGAAGTTCGCGACGGCGCGAGCCCGACCTACGCGCTTTTCTTGAAAAGCCGCATCATGGGCGAGAACCCGCTACAAATCGACAAAATCTTCCGCAAGATCAAGCAGTTCGGCGGACACGCGCGCCAGGCTGGCGGAGTGTGCGCCATCGAAATGGCCCTGTGGGACATCGCCGGCAAGGTTTATAACGCCCCGGTTCACGCCATGCTTGGCGGTAAATTCCGCGACAAAATTCGCGTCTATGCGGATACAGAGGAATCGAAAGACCCCAAAATCTACGCGCAGCGAATGAAAGAGCGCAAAGAAGGGATGGGGCTCACCTGGCTGAAAATGGATTTGGGCATCGAGATGGTGGCTGACACGCCCGGCACAATTACGAATCCAACGGACTTGAACCAATGGGAAGCCAACCAACTTCCTCACCCCCTCCTGGGCATGGAAGTCACCAATAAAGGGATTGCCATGCTCGAACAATACGTCGCGGCCGTGCGCGATGCGGTGGGAATGGAAATTCCGCTTTCCATGGACCATCTTGGGCATCTCGGTGTGAAGTCCATCATCCGGCTCGGCAAGGCTTATGAAAAATACAACCTGTCTTGGATGGAGGATGTCATCCCCTGGACTTACACGGACTTGCTGAAGCAGATTTGTGACGAGAGTCCCACCCCTATTCTCACCGGCGAGGACATTTACCTGAAGGAACCCTTTCGCGTGCTGTGTGAAAGGCACGCTGTAGGCAAGATTCATCCCGATCTTGCAACATCAGGTGGCATCCTGGAAACGCACAAGATTGGGGATATGGCCGAGGAGTATGGCGTACCGATGGCCATGCATTTCGCGGGAACTCCGGTTTGTTGCATGGCGAACGTGCATTGTGCCGCCGCCACTCAGAATTTCCTGGCTCTGGAGAATCACTCCCTCGACGTGCCTTGGTGGTCCGCGCTGGTTCAGGAGGGTGTAAAGAATCCGATTGTGAGGCGCGGCTGGATTGAAGTTCCAGACCGGCCTGGTCTTGGCGTAACACTCAATGAAGATGTCGTGCGACAGCATTTAGCACCCGGCACGGGTTATTTTGAACCCACGCCGCAATGGGACCACGAACGGTCCTGGGACCGCCTTTGGAGTTAGACAATTCCACAAGCGGTAGCTTGCGGTTATGGAACCGCTTGTCGTGTGGAATCAGACGTCCGCAGAAACAAGTAATTTCTACGCATAAGCGCAACGACAACTTCAGAACCGGCAGTTAGTCCGCTCAGGTAAATCATGTAACGCCCCCCGCTAAGAATACGGTAGGAGATTCACCTACATCCGGTTTCGTGTACTCACCGGATTGTCGTTTTGGCCCCTGCTTCCTAGGCTGGATAGGTCTGCAGGCAGGGTGCAGACCTGGTGCGGAACTGCCATGTGTTGCGGGGTTCGCACGACCATTAAGAATTGAGGTGGTGAGATGATTTTTCGGTCTTATCCTCCCCATCCCGCTAGACTGATCATCGTTGCAGCGGTTGCATTGGGCGTTACCTCCGCGGGCGCAGAGGGCCAAGCAAGCAGTTCTCGCACGACAAAGGCTCTTCCCCAGCAGAACTCGACGGCCACAAACAGTTCTTCGACTCCGTCATCAGCCTCGGCCAATGCAAATTCCTCGTACATCATTGGGCCTGGTGACCTGCTTGCCATCAACGTGCTCCACGAACCCGAAGTTTCGCAGAAAGTGCCAGTGCGCATGGATGGAAAGATCAGCATGCCATTAATCGGGGAAATCCAGGCGAGCGGTATGAAACCAGACAACCTTCAGGAAACGATAGCCGCGAAACTTCATGACTACATCAAGGACGCGGAAGTCACGGTTGTGGTGGAAGAAATAAAGAGCCGGCAATTCACTGTTATGGGAGAAGTGGAACATCCAGGATCGTTTCCACTGGTTAAGCCGACAACCGTGCTGGATGGCCTGGCGCAGGCTGGAGCATTCCGCGACTTCGCCAAACTCACGAAAATTCATGTCTTAAGAAAGACCCCCGAGGGGACTACGATCACTCTTCCCTTCAATTACAAAGAGGTTTCCAAGGGCAAGAACGAATTGCAAAACATCGAATTGCAGGCTGGGGACGCCATCATCGTTCCCTAAAGGTCGGGTTCATGGACTACTCGAAAAGATCTCTTTTCTTAATCGCTGCTTTTTTCACGCTGACGGGCGCCCCTCTCCCCGTGCTTGGGCAGGAACCACCGAAAGCTCCCAAAGAGCCGGAGAAAGACTCTCGTTATGTGACGGAGGAACCCCAAACCAATGGATTTCGGGTTGAAATGCATAGCGCGGCAAGCTACGACGACAACATTCTGGGAGACAACGCACACCGGATCCGGGACTATGTGCTTGAAGAAGGTGGGACGGTGAGCCTGTGGACGAGCAAGCCGGGGTGGAGGCTTGGACTGGACTACCACCCAAACGCGCTGATCTACAAGACCGCCAGCAATTTCAATCAATTGGACCAGCGGCTGGACTTTGACAACGAGTTTCATGCCGGAAGACATCTGCTTTTCAAATTGAAGGATTCGCTGGATTACGCAACCGGCGTGCTGGAACCGCAGACGAACCAGGACGTTTCCCTTCCTGTCGGCGGTTCTCCGGGTCTGAATAGTACACTCATCGCGCCGTTTGCGCGGCAGTTTGGCAATGAAGCTTCAGGCGAAATTGAATACGACTTGAGCCACCGCAGCTCCTTTGACTTTTCGGGCGGGCACGGATTCCGGCGCTTCAAAGACATAGGAAATCCAAATCCAAGCTTTGCGACGAGCCTTTTTAACACGCAGACGGACACCGGCTCAGGAAGCTACAACTACCGGATGACCAGGCACTTAACTACTGGTTTGGAATACCGGTTCGAGAACTTTCGCTTTAGCCAGCTTTTTCACACGAAGACGCAAGGTGGATATTTGAAGGTGCTATGGGAAGCCACCCCTTTCGTCACGTTCAGCATTTACGGAGGGGCGGAATACGCCGATTCGCTGGGGCAATTCCAGGTTCCATCAACAAATCCGTTACAACCCGGGAATACTACTGTCGCGCTGACTACCCAGCACTGGAGCCCCGGAGGCGGCGGGTCAGTCACCTTCCGCTCGAACGAAACGGTCTTTCGATTGACCGGACAGCGGCTCGTGGCAGACGGCGGAGGACTGCTGCCGGCGGTTACGAATTCTTATGAAGGCGGTGAGATCCGTCAGCGGATGGGCGGAAGATGGGACGTAATCCTAACGGCATCGAACGCAAGATCGGTAGCACTGCAAGGACCAACCGGAAGAGGTGCAGTGAATACGCAGGCAGCCGGATTGGCTATCGAATACCCGGTGGCGCGAAACCTGAGCCTGCATGCTGGATACAATTACCTGCGCCAACGCACAAACCAGTTCGTGCCGTTTGCGTTAGATGCAGACAGGAACCGCTTCACGCTCGGACTTTTTTACCGCACCCGTGACTTCGTGTTTTGAAATAGGGATGCGGGGACAAATCCATGACACGGATGTGGATGGCCATGAGCAAATTGGAGGGTTTTCCTTTAGGTGCGCTTCAGGTGTTTGCACCTATTCGGTTGGGGAACGTGCCCGATTGCTCATGGAGTCATCGTTCTTTAGTCTGCCCTCCAAGTGTTAGCCCATCTGAGGAGGGCTCAAGCAGAATCCGGGGAACTGTTCGACCGGAAGCAGGTCAACATTTTGGAGGTCCGCTTGTGCCTGGCGGTGCTGAGCCGGAAATGCTTGTTTTCGGCGGTGGCTTGTCGAGAGCAGCTATGAGTTCGTCCAGCCACGAGCCACTGAGCAAGAAGTAAGAGAGCGAGGTAAGGAGTGGAAGTCCATCGCCAGTTGAGTGTGGAGGAGTACCTTACACTTCTGCTTCAGCGGAAGTGGCTGCTCCTCACAATGGCCGTACTGGGAAGCGCGGCAGGATTGCTATTGGCAGTGGTCATTCCGGCGCAGTACACATCGCACACTATGGTGCTGGTGGAAGAACCAGTAGTTCCAGACAGCTACGTGAAACCGGTTGTGAGCGAAGACGTAAATCAGCGGCTGGCGAGCATGCAGGGGGAAATTCTAAGCCGCACAAGACTGCAAGAACTCGTGGCGCAATTCAACCCGTACAAGAAAGAAATCGGCAAGGTGTCAATGGAAGCGATGATCGAGCGGCTGAGAAAGTCCATCAAGGTGGCCCCGTTGAATCCAATGCCTGGGACCTCGTCTCATGAACTCCCGGGCTTTACTGTAGATGTTACACTCGGCGACCCTCACCTGGCTCAGCAGATCTGCAATGAAGTCAGCTCGATGTTCAGGAACCAGAATATCCATCAACGGCAAAAACAGACCGAGGACACGACGGAATTTTTGGCCAAACAATTGGAAGACGCCAAAGCAAAACTGGACGAGCAGGATGCCAAGCTGGCCGCGTTTCAAAGCAAGCACATTGGGGCGCTACCGGAGGACGAGAAAACCAACGTCACGTTGCTTGCCGGAACGACACCACAGCTGGAAGCAGTCACGCAAAGCCTGAATCAGGCGCGCCAGGACAAAACCTTTACCGAATCGCTCTTAAATCAACAACTTGCCGGATTGCGAGTCACCTCAGAGGGGCAAAGTTCCAAGTCACTTGAGCAACAGCTCAAGGACATGCAGAACCAGCTAGCAGAACTCCAAAGAAGCTATACGGACAAGCACCCGCGCGTCATCCAGCTCAAGCATGCGATCGCCCAAATGGAAGAAAAAATTGTCGCACTGCCCAAAGATCAGAGCGCGAGGTCGGGACAAAATCCAATGATTGGCGTAGCCGACACTCCGGAGATTCAGCAGCTCCGCGCGAAACTCCATCAAATCGACCTAAGCATCAGTCAGAAAGCGAAAGAGCAGGAGGATCTGCAGAGGCAAATCCGAATCCTGCAAGGGCGGATGGAATTGAGCCCCGTGATCCAGCAGGAGTTCAAGTCTTTGACGCGCGACCATGAGACAGCGCTCAATTTTTACAACGAATTGCTCAAAAAGAAGAATGAATCGCAGATGGCGACAACCCTTGAAAATCAGCAGCAAGCGGAAAAATTTCAAGTACTGGATCCTCCAAGCATGCCGGAAAGGCCCTCTTTCCCGAATCCCCAGCTTTTCACCTTGGGGGGGCTCTGCGCAGGGCTGGCCCTGGGAATTGGCATCATTCATCTCTCGGAGGTTCGGGACAAATCTATCCGAACCCGACATGACGTCGAGACTTATCTGGGAGTGCAGACGCTGGCGGTGATTTCTACCGGGAGTGCGAGGAAGATTCGAAATCTGGGTAACGCTAGAAGGCGGCCCGAATTGAGTTTCACAGCTTCATCGTGGAAAGAGAGAAATGTATAAAAAGTTTTTTGGCTTGCGAGAGAGCCCTTTCAAAGTCAATCCGGATCCCCGGTACTTGTTCTTAACGCCGGGGATTCAAGAAGCATTGGCCAGCCTCGCCTACGGAATACGCGGGCGGAGGGGCATCATTCTGCTGACCGGCGAAGTGGGCACGGGCAAAACAACTCTGCTCAACATGGTGCTGGATTGGCTTCGGCAGAACCGCGCGGCCACCGCATTCATTTTTAATACGCACCTGACCACGTCGGAATTGTTCGAGTGCCTGATGGCGGACCTCGGGATTCCCTGCGAGTCGCATTCGAAGGGCGAAATCCTAATGCGTCTCAATCGCTGGCTTCTGGATCGGTACAGCAGCGGTCAAACGGCGGTGCTCATTGTTGATGAGGCCCAGAGCCTCTCCGACCAAGTGCTGGAAGAAATTCGGTTTCTCACCAATCTCGAGACGTCCACGGAAAAACTCCTGCAAGTTGTGCTTTCGGGCCAGCCTGAACTGGAAGAAAAGCTGCGGCAACCTCATTTGCGGCAACTTCGCCAACGAATCACGGTGCGATGCAAGACGAACCCCCTGTCGCTGGAGGAAACGCAAGGCTATATCGCCGAGCGCTTGCGAATTGCAGGAGCAAGCGGCGATCCGTTGTTTTCTCCCGAAGCAATCGAAAGCATTTATCGTCATTCGAGAGGAATCCCGCGGGTCATCAACGTGCTTTGCGAACACGCTTTAATTAACTGCTTTGCCGACCAGCAAAAGACTGTCGAGCCTGACCACATTGAGGGTGTGGCGCGCGAATTCGAACTGGACCTCTATACGATTCGCACGACACCATTGAGCGCTTATCAAGAAAACCTGACGTCGGTTGAGAAAGTGTTGCGAGATTTATCCAGCGTTCTGGAACGAATGCGGCAGCCGGCTTCCCTGGCCGTCGGGTCCGAGGGAAAACTATGAGCCGCATTCATGAGGCTTTAAAAAGGGCTGAGGAGCAACAACCGCCGGCCTGGAAGCCCGCTGACCCCACTCCGCTCAACTATGTGGGTGAAAGTGAGGCTGCAGCCCGTTCGGGAGTGATGCCTTCCCCGAGGCGCGGAGAAATACCCGCAACGAGAGCGTGCTTGCGCCTTGAAGAGCTGCGCCAAAGGTGCATCAAGCCGGGTTGGAAGCTGAATCCTGACTACGATGTTTTCTCGACGCAACAATCTTCCGCTCTGTGCGCGGAGCAATTTCGGACGCTGCGATCCCGCCTTTACCGGTTGAGGGAGAAGAGCCCGGTTCGGACGCTGCTGGTAACTAGCACGCTGCCTGGCGAGGGAAAAACGTTTGTGGCTCTCAATCTGGCTCTTGCGATTGCGCGCCAACACGAAAGACGGGCTCTGTTGATCGATGCAGACTTGCGTGCATCGAGGCTCCACGTGCGGCTTGGAGCGCCTTCTGCCCCGGGCTTGAGCGACTATCTCAGCGGCCGTGCTGATGAATTCTCTGTTCTCCAGGCAGATCCAAAACTCGAGCTCTTCCTCGTCCCGGCGGGTAGGTCGGTGCCGAATCCCTCCGAGCTGCTTGCAAACGGAACGTTTAAGCGCTTTCTTGACGGAATGAGCCCTATTTTCGACTGGGTGATTGTGGATGCACCGCCTGTCTTGGCCGTAGCCGACCCCAGCATCATTGCTGAGTTTTGCGATGGAGTGATCGTGGTCGTGCGGGCGGGCGAAACAGCCCACGATTTGGTCAAGACGACCGTACAAGAGTTTCGCGGGAACAACCTTCTTGGCGTTGTGCTGAACGGCGCCAACGAAGGTACGAATTACGGCAACTATTCTTATTATGCCGGATTCGGGATGGACAAGAGGTAAAGTCCAAACTGTCCAACGTGTAGTCCCGGGCAGTACCCGCGCGGAAACACCTGGCTAAATTTTTCAGAGTCACAGTTTGGGACTCTCATGGCGGTAGCTTCCGTTGTTTCGATGAGATGTGGCCTTCGAATGGTTGAGACCTCGTAGAAAAATGAGCGAAACCTACATAAATCAAACTCATCTATGGTTTGCCGTTCAAACTAGGACACGGTATGAGAACTTCGCGGCAAAGCAGTTGACTGGCCGGGGCTACGAGGTTTTTCTACCCTTTTATCAGTGCAAGCGGCGGTGGTCGGACCGGATCCAGGAATTTGAGGTGCCGCTTTTCCCTGGTTACCTGTTTTGCCGGTTCAATCTACTGGATCGTCTTCCGATTCTTACGACGCCTGGCGTTATCCAAATCGTGGGAATTGGAAAAACACCGATTCCTGTGGATGAAGAGGAAGTCGTCGCTCTGCAAACCGCGGTGCGGACTGACGTACCCAGGCATCCGTGGCCGTTCTTAAAGGTAGGACAAAAAGTCAGAGTGGAAGCCGGCCCCCTCTGTGGCCTTGAGGGCGTGCTGCTCAATTTTAAGGGTCGCTACCGACTGGTGTTATCTGTTTCCTTGCTTCAAAGGTCCGTGGCAGTGGAAGTTGACAGCGCCTGGGTGACTTCGGTTGCACAGCAACCAGGACGAACCGCCGCTTTAAGCTCTTCCGCTTTTTAGCTCCTAAACAGAGGACCCAGGCCATCTGCTTGGAGTTTCCGAACTACGTAGTTTCTTTTCATGCGCTTGTCGAAGTGACTCTACACAGGCGGGAATCATGTGTGGCATAGCCGGGATGATCGGCGTTGATCCGCGTTACCGCGCGGAAGCTGCAGATGTCCATCAAATGTGCCAGACCATCGTTCACCGTGGACCGGACGATGAGGGGATCTACGTACACGGCTGCGCAGGGCTTGGCATGCGACGGCTTAGCATTATTGATCTGTCCTCGGGGCATCAGCCCATTCACAACGAAGAGCAGAACCTCTGGGTGGTCTTTAATGGTGAGATCTACAACTTCACTGAACTTCGCCCGGAGCTTGAAGCGCGCGGCCATCATTTCTACACGAACTCGGACACGGAAGTCATTGTTCATCTGTACGAAGAGTACGGCGTCGAATGCGTGAAGAGACTGCGAGGAATGTTTGCCCTTGCGCTCTGGGATCAGCGGAATGAGAAGCTGCTTCTCGCGCGCGATCGTTTTGGAAAAAAACCGCTGTACTACGCAATGGATGACCACAGGCTGCTATTTGGGTCGGAGATCAAAGCCATTCTGGCAACGGCACCTGGGCTGGCTGAGATTGCTCCTCACGGATTGCTGAGCTTCTTCCATTTCGGCTACATCCCCGATCCTGATACGTCCTTCAAACGCATTAAGAAGTTGCCACCCGGACACCTCCTCGAATTTTCCCGCGGACAGATACAAGTACGTGAATACTGGGACTTGCCGGCCTACGGAACCTACGAGCCTGAATCTGAACAGCAGTGCCTGGAAGAACTCGAACATCGGATGGCGGAAGCCGTGCGCATAAGGCTGATCAGCGATGTCCCACTCGGAGCTCTACTAAGCGGAGGAGTTGATTCCTCGATTGTCGTTGCGATGATGGCGCGATTCAGCTCGCGTCCTGTCAAAACATTTTCTATTGGTTTCTCCCATGAAGATTTCAACGAGAGCGAGCATGCTCGAGCGGTTGCGCAACAATTTGGGACGGACCATCACGAGCTTTACGTGGAGCCGAATATCGAGGAGACCTTACATCTGTTGACGAGCTCCCTGGAAGAACCCTTCGGCGACTCGTCGATTGTTCCAACTTACCATGTATGCCGGCTGGCCCGGCAACACGTCACGGTGGCACTCGCCGGCGATGGAGGGGATGAGCTTTTCGCTGGATATGAACGGTATGCTTCGTATTTGCAACGGAGAAGAATCCGGCCACTTCCATTAGGAATCGGACAGTGGTACCGAAGGCACGTGCACCCCGTAATTCCATCCAATTGGCGCGGACGCCGATTTGTCTACAACCTCTCCTTGCCTCCGCGAGAACGGTATTTGGATGGAATTTCGCTACTGCCCACAGGTCACCGTGAGAAGAATATTTTTTCCAAAGATTTCCTTGCCTGGGCAGACAAACAATCGTCGCCCTACACTTCGTTCCTACAATTTTTGGAAAATGGTCCCGCCTCTGACCCTCTTAGCGAGGTGCAGTATCTCGACGTAAAAACTTATTTGCCGGGAGACATACTGACAAAGGTCGACCGCATGAGCATGGCAAATTCACTGGAGGTTCGAGCGCCCTTTCTGGATCATCCGCTGGCTGAATGGGCAGCGATGCTCTCTCCGAGATGGAAGTCTCGATTTGGGGAACTCAAGTATGTGTTAAAGAAACTGGCAGAGCGACTGCACATCCCCAAAAAGACCCTGTACCGCCCGAAACAGGGCTTTGCAATGCCGCTGCTCCACTGGTTCCGCGAAAACCCCGCGCCTGCTCTGCTCGACATTCTGTTGGAGCCGAGGACGATGTGGCGGGGGTACTTTGACGAGAGCGGCGTGCGGCAACTGCTGAACGAACACCGCAAACGAATACGAGATCGTTCTTGGGAGCTCTGGCACTTGCTCATCTTCGAACTCTGGCACCGCAATTTTGTGGAAATGAGACCCGCTTGCAGGCCGATAGCGGAATTTCTTCCAGGAGTGTCATTCGGTGAAGCCCGAACAAGTCCGAATGCGCCAGAGTTGGCCAGGGTCTAGCCATCGAAGCTGGACACGGGATTATCACTTACCCTTGGGAGACGCTAACAACAATGCAGAAAACGCACAGCACTTCGCCTAATCTCTTACCACGTGAAGGTACTCGTGTACTCATGTTTATTCAGTCTTTGGAGCTCGGCGGATCCGAAACGCAGTGCGTGGAAGTGGCCTGCCAGCTAGCCCGAGAAGGATACTCCGTAACCGTTGGGTGCCTGTGGACTGGCGGCCCGCTGGAGAAAAAACTGGCTGACGCAGGCGTGACGTGCGTGGTATTCCCGGTTCCGGGAACTCTGCTGCGCCCCAACGCAATTCTACAAATGTTAAAGCTTATGGCTTTCATTCGAAAAGAGCGTTTCAGCGTTGTTCATACCAATGATCTGTACTCCAATTTGTTCGCGATTCCCGCAGCCTGGCTCGCAAGAGTGCCGGTTATCGTCTCGAGCCGTAGAGATATGTCACGGTGGTGGTGGTATACGCCGGCAAGGCGAAAGATTCTCCGGCGGATTCAAGGACTTTCGACGCGGGTTCTTGTGAATTCAGAAGCCGTTCGCCAGGATCTAATTACGAGAGACGGGTTCGATCCTAAAAGAATCGCTGTCGTTTACAACGGCATCGATTTGGAGAAATTCACCCGCCCAAAAGTAACCCGGCAGCAACTCCTTCCGGGAGTGCCCCAAGGCGGTAAAACCATCGTTATGGTCGCGAACATGCACGCAGGATCCAAGGGTCACGGCGATCTGATTGAGGCGGCAAGAACCGTGAAACAAAAATTCCCAGAAGCTCGTTTTCTCCTTGCAGGCGACGGCGAGATGCGCCCGTTCTTTGAAGATCAGGTCCGAGCTCTTGGCTTGGCCGAGATGTTCGTCTTCCTGGGCCATCGAACCGACATTCCGCAGTTGCTGTCCTGCTGCGACATCGGCGTGCTTGCCTCGAAGTCGGAAGGACTGCCAAACGCAGTGCTTGAATACTTGGCGGCCGGTCTGCCGGTTGTTGCGACAACCGTAGGCGGCGTCCCAGAAATTATCGAAAATGAGGTCCATGGACTGCTCATTCCTCCGGAACATCCTGACGCACTCGCGACCGCGCTCCTTCGCTTATTGGAAGATCCACAATTGTGCGCAAGCTTAGGGAAGGCAGGACAGGAACGCGTGCGGACGCGTTTCAATTTTCCGGCAGTCCTGGAAAGCCTAAGGCAACTCTACACGCCACCGCGTCGTTCCTCTGGGCACACGCAAGTCGTCCGCGCCGGCTCCTTCGGCCAAGTGGATAGTGACCCAGGAAATCTACCTCTCTAACTTCGTCGAAATCTCAAGAACAAACTTCTTTCACCAACAGGATGGAGCAATAAATTATGGCTCGCGTAAGCGTATTCGGACTGGGTTACGTAGGGGCGGTAACAGCAGCGTGCCTGGCGCACAAAGGTCATGAGGTAGTCGGTGTAGACGTTAACCCCCTGAAAATAGAAATGATGGAATCGGGCCAAGCACCAGTGCTGGAGCCAAGGCTCAAGCAACTGATTGAAGAAGGCCGCCGGTCCGCAAAGTTACATGCAACAACGGATCTCTATTCAGCAGTGCAACAATCCGATGTCTCTTTCATTTGCGTAGGAACACCAAGCCTGCGGAACGGCTGCCTGGATCTAACCAGCGTGAAACGCAGTTGCCAAGATATTGGTGAAGCGCTTCGCTCAAAAAAAGACTTTCACCTGGTCGTGATTCGCAGCACTGTTTTGCCCGGAACAGCCATGTCTCTGGTGATCCCTGCAATCGAAAGTGCGAGCGGAAAGCTGAACGGGGTCGATTTCGCCGTGTGCTCCAACCCGGAGTTTACCCGCGAGGGTTGTGCGGTCGCCGACTTTCTTAATCCTGCAATCACGGTCCTGGGAGCCGATGACACTTCACATCTCGATGCTCTACGCGATCTCTATCGAGATGCGCCGGGACAGATCTTTGAGACCTCCTTGGGCGAAGCGGAAATGGTTAAGTACGTTTGCAACGCTTTTCACGCGCTGAAGGTCACTTTTGCAAATGAAATCGGATCTCTATGCGCTGAGTTAAACCTGGACGTACGCACGGTGACGGACATTTTCACGGCGGACAAGAAACTTAACATTTCCAAAGCGTATCTGGACCCCGGCTTTGCATTTGGCGGCTCTTGTTTGCCAAAGGACATTCGTGCTCTCACCTATCGCGCAAAACAGCTTGATCTTGATCTGCCTTTGCTACGGGCTGTGCTTCCCAGCAACAAAGCACACCTCGATCGCGCGGTTGAAGCCGTGCTGCAGACGAAATGCAAGAGAGTCGGCGTTTTGGGCTTGAGTTTCAAGTCCGGCACAGACGATCTTCGCGAAAGCCCTTCCGTGCAGTTGATCAAGCGACTCTTAGGCGAAGGCTGCGATGTCCAAGTTTGGGACAAGGATGTTTCCATCGGTCATCTGACAGGATCCAACCGGCAATACATTCAGGACGAGATTCCTCATATCGGCGCTCGCCTCTCCACAAAGCTCAACGATGTAATCACACAAGCAGAGGTCCTCGTCATCGGAACGGATACGCTCGATAATGAAACATTGCAGACGGTAATCCGGCAGGATCAATTGGTTTTTGATCTGCGCGCTTCACGTCATCGTTGTAGTTTTCAGGGAATAACGGCGGGCGCTGATTCGAACATGCACCAAACAACACCTGCCGTGAGCTAGCAGGGCGTTTCCTGGATGTTGCGCACTCGCTAAAGACAAATGAAATCCTGCTGCAGGCCTCATTGCCCTCAGAAATCTGTTTCAGAGGATTCCGTTGAAGCCAATTGACATCAACTGTTTTCATTTCCTTGAATCTGCGGGCCTTCTCAACGTTGACGCCGCCTTGTCCCGAACAACCTCCCTGCCCCGTTTGAGTCCCCCCATTACAAGCGCCGCTCCAGTGCATTTGCCCTTGGCCTGGTCGGAGAAAAAGCGCGAGGGAACAATTCGTGTGTCCACCTATGAGGGGTGGAATCAACTTGCGGAACAGATCCCGGCTTGGGAAGCCATTTTGCGCGATAACGCGTCCTTGTCGATCTTTTCCACTCCGGAATGGCTCGGCGCCTGGTGGAAGGCATTTGGGGCTGGCAAGCGAGCAATCGTGTTCGCGTTTACAAGTCCAGATGATTCGCTGGTTGGCCTGGTTCCCTGTTATCTCGAAGAATGCCAGAGTTCATTTTTCGGCAGGCTGGCATGGTTGCGTTTCATCGGCGACGGTTCTGGAGACTCGGACAATCTTGACTTGATCATTCGACCGGGTTTGGAGAAAGAGTGTGCTCAGGCTCTCCTCGAGTGGCTGAGTGATAATGAAGATTGGGACGTCTGCTCTTTCAACACCATGCCTGATAACTCGAAAGCTGCCATGGCCCTTATCGAGGAACTCAAGCGAGCCAGATGGACGTTCGTGGCAAAACAATCTCCGTGTTCAGCCATTCAGCTTCCGCGCTCCTGGCCACTTTATTTGGAAAGTCTCTCACCCTCTTTTCGCCCTTTGGCAACGCGCTACCCGCGCAAGCTGGCGCAGCGTTATCAGGTTCGAATCGAACGGTGTGACAATCCGGATGCTTTACTAAGCAACTTGCAGACCCTCTTTTTACTTCACAAAAAGCGATGGAATCTTGTGAACCAGCCAGGGAGCTTTGGCTCTCGCGAACGCAGAGAGTTTTACCGCGAGATGGCAGAATCTTTCCTTCACAAGGGTTGGCTCGAGTTCTGGCTGATGGAATTGAGCGGTACGCCTGCTGCTACCCAATATTGCTTTCGTTATCGCGATACCGTCTACATTCTTCAGGAAGGGTTCGATCCAAGATTTTCTGCCGACAAAGCGGGCTATGCCCTGAGAGCGGAAATGCTGAAACACTTCATTGAGACCGGTGCAAAACGGTACGACTTTCTTGGAGGTCTTGCACCGCATAAACAGAACTGGGGAGCCAAGGCAAGCGCCTACTTGAACCTGAGCTTTGCCCGGCGTGGGAGCGTTGGAAGCTTATATCTCTCCTATACAGATTCGCTTGCAAAGAGTAAGGAATGGCTTCGCGGTAAGCTGCCCGCGCCAGCGTGGAGCTTCCTCCATTGGGTAAAGCACAAAACAAACGGCCGCGCAGACGCCATCGTCTAGTTCAATCGATAACCGTCCGAATCACCAATCAGAGATAACGCTAAGTGAAAATCCTTGAAATCGGCAACTATCCTCCTCCAGCATGCGGCTGGGCCATACAAACGCGATTGCTTGTCGAAGAGATTCGGCAACGAGGACATGTGTGTAAGGTCTTGAAAATCAATGAAGGCCGCAAACATAAAACAAGCGAGTACGTGGATGTTCAGAATGGCTTTGATTATCTCTACAAGCTGATTCGGTTTGCGTGGAACGGTTATCAGTTTCAAATGCATGTCAACGGGCAATCGAAAACCGGTTATGTTTTGGCTTTACTGGCTGCGTTGGTTGGCAGATTGAGTGGTAGACCAATAGCCCTGAGCTGGCAGGGTGGGTTGCAACAAAAATTCTTTCCAAGACAACAAGGGACACTCCTTCGGGAAATATACAGGCTGCTTTTTTTGCTGTGCGGAAAGATCGCCTGCAACGACGAGAAGATTAAGCAGGCGATTGAGAGTTATGGCATTGAGCCCAACCGTATTTCTGCAATTCCTGCATTCTCCAGGCAAAACCTGCTATTCGAGCGGGTTCCGCTGGATTCACAGGTTGAGCTTTTTCTGACCAGCCATCATCCTGTTTTCTTCTGCTATGTGTCCTTTCGTCCGGAATACCAACTCGAGATGTTGCGAGAAGCGATGAAGAAGTTCCGCCGGCACTCCGCACAAGCGGGATATATCTGGCTGGGATTTCCTGCGAAGGAAATTCCTCTCGTCCAGAGATTTGTTGCTGAGTGGCCGGCCAGCGAGAAGGGGAGTTTGCTCTTGCTCGGGAATCTGAACCACGACGCGTTTTCGACGTTACTCGAACGGTGCTTCGCCTATATACGCACTCCGGCATGTGACGGCGTCGCCGCTTCGGTCCTGGAATCGCTGGCTCTCGGTGTCCCTGTGGTGGCCAGTGAGAATCACAATCGCCCTCCCCAAGTGACGACGTACCGCGAAAGCAGTGCAGACGATTTGTGTAAAAAACTTGCGTTCGTCACGGAACATTACCAGCACGTGAAGAAATACACGCGCCTGGATGACGCCGAAGACAACATCGCGAGAACGGCGGATTGGCTCTTGGAAGAATCTCCTCTTAGGACGAAAGATTTCGCGCAGGATTTCGCAAGTGCGGACTAAGCAACAACTGATCAGGCGTTGTAAGCGACTCACGGAGATGGGCTGGGACGAGATTCGTGTGCGAACGGCTCAGGCTCTGGCCAAGCGCGGCGATCTTGCTTTGTATCGAATCGGCATGTCCCCGACAAATGGTGACCATAGGAATGGCCTGGAATGCCGCGGCCGCTTCTTCTTTCAAAAAAAAGAATTGCCCGAGATTCTCGCGTCACTGTGGCAGTCATTTCCTGAAAGTGCGGAACAGATTGTGGAGCGTGCCGAGCAACTGTGCCGGCATCGCTTTGACTTGCTCGGTTTCCAGGGAGTGAACTACGGCTCGGAGATCGACTGGCACCTGGATGCAGTTCACGGCAAACGCGCGCCGTTTCGTCCATGGTTTCGTGTTCCCTATCTCGACTTCGACGAGGTAGGTGACTCGAAGGTGATCTGGGAGCTAAATCGGCACCAACACCTGGTAACACTTGCTAAAGCATATCGCTTGACCGAAGAAGATTCCTACGGAAGAGAACTGTTTCAACAGTGGTATCACTGGCGCGAGAAAAATCCATATCCAATGGGAATTAATTGGGCGAGCAGCCTGGAGGTGGCCTTTAGAAGCTTGTCCTGGCTGTGGGTCTGGCATTTGCTGGATGGTTGCTCTGGGGTCCCAGAACA
>Ga0070730_10001344_pt1 | contig 23821 bp, 18 predicted proteins | sample Coa_R1_3_FD_66447 | JGI IMG/M metagenome (GOLD analysis project Ga0070730, IMG submission 66447) | Surface soil microbial communities from Centralia Pennsylvania, which are recovering from an underground coalmine fire - Coalmine... | ecosystem: Environmental > Terrestrial > Soil > Unclassified ... | reverse complement strand
CCATTCACGAGGGCCGCGGCTACGGTCGCGGGCGGGGGCAGGGTGTCGGCGACACGACGTTTGCCGTCGCCAACGGCGCGCGCCTCGACGTCAACAACTTCGGCGGCGAGATCGTCGTGCACACCTGGAATCAGAACAGTGTCCGCGTGCACTCGAATCACTCGAATCGCAGCTCCGTGAATGTCTCGACCTCACAGTCGACCGTCGTCGTCCGCACGGAAGGCCGGCGCGGGCCCCCGTCGGTCGTCGATCTCGAGCTCACCGTGCCGACCTGGATGGGCATGACGCTCGGCGGCACCTACACCGACATCAGCGTCGATGGAGCTGCCGGCTCTGTCACGGCGGAATCGGTGCAGGGAGACATCGAGGTCACCGGCGGCACCGGCAACGTGGAGCTCAAAACGGTCCAGGGTGGCGTGACACTCTCCAAAACCAAGGGCCATATCACCGTGAATTCCGTGCAGGGCGACCTCGATATCCAGGACGTGAGCGGTGATGTCAGCGTGGAGACGGTGAACGGTGACATTACGTTGGCTCGCGTCGATGCCACGAATCTCGATGTGAACACGGTGAGCGGTGACGTGATTTACGACGGCGCGATCAAGAGCGGTGGGAGTTACCAGATGAGCACGCACAGCGGCGACGTCACGATCGTCGTGCCGCCGAGCACCAATGTCTGCGGCACGGTGGAAACGTTCAACGGCGACTTCGATGCGAGCTTCACCGTCGACACGATGCGCCCGGCGAAACACCGCTTCAACTTCACGGTCGGCCGCAGCACCGGATGCGCGCGCCTGGAGGTCGACACGTTCTCCGGCGACGTCAAGCTCCGCCGGCCTGGTCAGGTCAATCTGAAGAAGCACAAGAACAGCGATAACGACAACGACATGGATAACGACAACGATAACGACACCGATACCAGCGCCGCCTCGGTGATCGATCACGCCGCGACATCAGCCGCGCGCTATGCCGCCGAGTACGCATCGAAGTACGCCGCGCACTACGCGCCTCAATATGCGCGGACGTACGCGCGTTTCTACAGCCATCTGTACGCGCACTAAACGAGGAGATCCGATGAGATTCGCACTGATCGCCGCCGCGCTGTCCGTGGCCGTCGCCTCGCCGGCGCTCGCACAGGACTTCAACTGGCATGGCCGGATTGCGGCCGGCAAACGGCTTGAGATCAAGGGCGTGAATGGCGACGTCCGGGCCGTACTGGCGAGTGGCGCGGAAGCGGTCGTCAATGCCCGCAAGACCGCCCGTCGCTCCGATCCCGACGAGGTGGAGATCAAGGTCGTCGAGTCGGACCAGGCGGTCACGATTTGCGCCGTCTACCCGACTCCGGCACGCGCGCGTCGCGAGAATACCTGCGAGCCAGGAGATCATTGGAGCTCGAGCACCGAGAACAACGACGTCGTCGTCGACTTCGACATACAGGTCCCCGCCGGAGTCGAGTTCGACGGCCAGACCGTCAACGGCCAGATGTCGGCGGAAGGGCTGAAGGGCGACGTTCGCGCGAGTACCGTGAACGGCACCGTCCGCGTGAGCACGACCGGCATCGCCGAGGCGTCGACGGTGAACGGCTCCGTGTACGCGGAAATGGGACGTGCCGATTGGACGAACGACCTCGAGTTCAGCACCGTGAATGGCGGCATCACGCTGTTGCTTCCCGGTAAGCTCGATACCGACATTCGGGCGAACACCGTGAACGGCGACATCGAGACCGACTGGCCGCTCACCGTCAGCGGCAGGTTCAGCCAGCGGCGCGTACACGGCACAATCGGCGCCGGCGGCCGCGGCCTCAACCTCAGCACCGTCAACGGCGAGATCCGGCTGAAAAAGAGCACGTAATCGATACGACGTGCGCTCGTTAGGTACCTAAGAAACAGACTGTCGCCGCCACCTTAGCCCCTCTTTCACGAGGGGCTTTTGGTGTTGCGGGACCTGCTCGCCCGCACGACGCGGCTCGAGGATCTCCGCGAGCTGTTCGGCGCGCTCGGCTACGATGCCTTTTGGGAGCCGATCCCTGTTGCGGCCTGGCTCGACGACGCCGCCGGTATCGCTCGTGTTGCGCTGGTGGCGCGCCACGGCGCCTTCCGCATCTTCGGGCTCGAGGCCGGCTCGCCGGAAGACGCCGCCCGCGCGGCGGCACGGCGACTCTCGGCCAGCGCGGAACGTGGGCTCGTCTGCGCCCTTGGCGGCGAGCCACGCCGGCTGGTCTGTGCCGCCGGCCCCGTCAGCCTGCGTATGGCCACGCTCTCGCTCACCGAGCCGTCCGGCGCGGCACTGGCGATCGTGGAGCGTCTGGCGCCCGCGCCCAACGAGTCGGCGCTCGCGCTTTCGCTACGCATCGGCGAGGTCCTGGCGAGCGAAGGCATCTCGCCACGCTTCTTTCGAGCGTTCCGCGGAACGCTCGATCGGCTGACCGACCGCCTGCGGACACCACAGTCGCGCGTGGACCGGCACGCGCTCGCCCTGACCGCGCTGACTCGAGTGCTTTTCCTCTACTTCATCCAGTCCAAGGGTTGGCTCAACGGCGATACCCGCTACGTGGCGCACCTGCTGGACCGCGCGCTCACGGGCCGTCACCATTTTCATCGGTCGTTCCTGCACGCCTTGTGCTTCGGCGCGTTGAACCGCCCTGTCGGCCAGCGCGCCTCGGCGGCGCGCGCTCTGGGAAAAATTCCGTTTCTCAACGGCGGGCTGTTCGAGCCCTCGCCTCTGGAGCGACGACTCGGGCTTGCCGTCTGGAGCAATCTCGACTGGCGGGATGCGTTCGACGATCTGTTCGAGCGATTTCACTTCTCCGTGCGCGAGCACGACGCCGGCGAATTCATCGCACCCGACATGCTCGGCCGAGTGTTCGAAGGTGTGATGGATCCCGGCGAGCGGCGCCGGAGCGGCAGCTACTACACACCCGCCGCGCTCGTGCGCGAGATCGTGCGCGCCGGAATCGAGGCCGCGCTGACGCACCGGGTTGGCATCGCCGCGTCCGCCGCGGCCCGCTGGGTGCACGAAGGCGTCGCCCCGGAGCCGGCTCCCAGCTTGCGCGGCCTGACCGTGCTGGACCCCGCCGCAGGGTCCGGCGCCTTTCTGCTTGGCGCGCTCGACGAGCTGGTCGCGCTCCGTCGCGCCGCGGGCGACGGCCCGGTCCTCACCGTGAAACGCGACATCCTCGCCCACTCGCTCTTTGGCGTCGATCTGACGGCAACTGCCGTGCGCCTCACCGAGCTACGGCTCTGGCTGGCGCTCGTTGCGGACGAGGAAAGCGTCGACCTCGCGACGATCGCGCCGTTGCCCAATCTCGATGGCCACGTGTTGCAGGGAGACGCGCTGCTCGATCCGCTGACGCTCGCCGCATCGCTGGGCCGGCGCGCCGTGCGGGCGAGCGCAGCCGAGGCGCGGAAACTCACAGTCGCGCGGGCTGAGCATTTCGCCGTGGCGGGATCCGCCAAGCGAGCCGCCCAGACCGCGCTGAACGGCGCTGAAGCGGAGCTGGCTGGCGCGCTGCTGGACGAGGGCTGCATCGCCCTCGAGTCTGCAATCCACGAGTTGCTCGGCGTCGCCAAGACGCGAGACCTCTTTGGACGCCGGCACGGGCTCGACCGCGATCAGCGCCTGCGGCTCGTCCGGTTACGTCAGAGTCTGCGCGATCTCCAAGCCCTGCGACGCACGTTGCGGCGCGAAAGGGCCGCGCCCTTCTTTTCGTTCGAGACGCATTTCGGTGACGTCTTACGGCAGGGCGGCTTCGATGTAGTAGCCGGCAATCCGCCGTGGGTGCGCGCCGAACGGCTTCCGCCGCGGGTTCGCGAGACGCTCACCGCGCGATATGCGTGTTGGCGTCCACCCGCCGCGGGCGGATTCGCGCACCTCCCGGATCTTGCCGTGGCATTCGTCGAGCGAGCAGTCGAGCTTGCGCGACCGGGTGGCGTCGTGGCGCTGCTCGTCCCCGCCAAGGTTGCGACCAGCGGCTACGCCGAGTCGCTCCGCCGCAAACTGGCGCAGACGACGCGAATCGAGCGGGCCGCGCCCCTACCCGAGCCCCTGGCTCAGGCCTTCGGCGCCGCCGTTTACCCGATGGCGCTGGTCGCGACGCGGGCCGATCCCGGCGGGACCGAGCTGACCGCCACCACGCTCGGACCAAAGCCCGCGGCGCTCACGGTTCCGCAACGCCAGCTCCAACACGACGGTCCATGGGTCCTCAGCCGCAACGCCGAGCGTGTGAGCCGGCGCCTCCGCACGGACTTCCCCACGGTGAGCGATCGCTGGACCCCGCAACTCGGCGTGAAGACCGGCGCCGATGATCTCTTTCTGTTCGATCGCGCAGTCCCGGGAACCCGCCCGGCGATTCGCGGCCGCGACGTCACGTCCTGGCATTGCCGGCCGCGCCGCTACATCGCCTGGACGCACGGTCCCGATGGCGCGGCGCTATCGCGCCTGTCCCGGGAGTTGACCGCGTTGCTCGCCGCGCACGAGGCTCGGCTGCGCCGCCGCTCCGACTATCGCGCGGGTCCGCCTTGGCAGCTGTTCCGAACGGCGCTGGGCTGCGCCCCGTATCGCGTGGTTTGGCCGGATCTAGGGCGTCGCCTCACCGCCGCAGTGCCCGCATCCGACCTCGTGCCCCTCAACACCCTGTACGGCATCGCGACGCGTAACGCCGCTGACGCCGCTGCACTGGCCGCGTTGTTCAATTCCTCCTGGCTGACCGCGCTCGCGCGGCTCGTGGCCGATCCCGCGCGTGGCGGTTTCCGTCGCTTCAACGCCCGTGTCGTTGGCGGCTTGCCCATTCCAGCGGCGGGCGCGCCGGTTTGGGCCGAGCTCGCGCGCCGCGGAGAATGTTGCGAGCCGGCCGACGATCTCATTGCCGATGTCTTTCAGCTCGATGCCGCCGACCGCCGCGCCCTGGGGGGCGCGGGGTTCGCGAATTCTCTCTGAGCACCTCGTTCCGGTGCCGGAGCCATTCGCGGTCGCCCTCGCGCCGGGCGTCGAAGCGCCGGCGCGCGACGTCATCGGGACGGCAGCACGAACGCTGCTCGACGGCGCGCCCCTCGCCCCAGCCGCGACCCAACGTTCGTGGCCGGCGTGGCTCGCGCCGCACCAAGTCCCGGCCGCGGAGCGGTTGAGCGCGATCATCGCGCGCCACGGCGGCGCGCTGCTCGCCGATGCGGTGGGTCTGGGCAAGTCGTACGTGGCGCTCGCCATTGCGCTCGAGCTCAAGGAACGGGTCAGCTTGATCGTTCCCGCCGTGCTCGTACCACAGTGGCGTGAGCTGCTGGATCGCTTTGGGATTCGGGATATCGCCATCATTACACACGAATCTCTCAGCGTCGCGACCGCCCGAACGCCGCAGTCGCTTCGTGACCACCCGACCGGCGGCCTTGTGGTCGTCGATGAAGCCCATCGTTTCCGCAATCCGGAGACAAATCGCTATCGCGCGCTCGCGCGCCTCGTCGTCGGCAGTCGCGTCCTCCTCGTTACGGCGACGCCCGTGCACAACAGTGTCGCTGACCTCCTCCATCTGCTGCGCCTTTTCTTGCGCGACCATGCCCTCGCCGCCCTGGGCGTTCCTTCCCTCCGCAACGCGGCGCGACGCGAGTCCGATCGGTCCCTCGCTCGGGCCGCGGTCGCGCGAGTCATCGTCGCGCGCTCGCGCGAGCGGGTGCAGCGCGGGTATGAGGGCGGCCCGGTGGCCATGCTGTTTCCACGCTCGACCACCCAGGCGTTGCGCGCCGCCCCCGCGGCCGACTCGCTCGTCGCGGACCTCGCCGCCGGTGTTGCCATGCTTCGCGCCGGCGGCTGCGCCGCCCCATTGCTGCGCCTGATGCTGCTACGCCGTCTCGGCTCCAGCCTCGCGGCGTTCCGGGCCGCGCTCGCGCGCCATGACGCCTACCTCGACCTCACCACGCGCGCGGCCGGTGAGGGGCGGGCGCTGACGCCGCTGGAGTTTCAGCGCTGTTTTCCGCGCGCCGCGGAATCGGACATTCAGCTGGTCCTCTTTCCGCTGCTGCTCGAAAACGTCACCGCGCCGGACACCTCACTTGCCGGCGATCGCCGCACGATCACGCGGCTGCGAGAGCTGTTGGCGCGGAACGCGGCGGGGGATCCCAAGGCCGAAGCGCTGGAGCGCTTGCTGCTCGAGCGACCCGCCAAGACGATTGTCTTCACCGATGCGCAACCGACCGCGCGGTATCTCATGCAACGACTCGGGTTCGCGCGCCGTGCCGCCGTCTTTGGGCACGTCGGACGCTTTGCCGCAGGCGATGCTCCGCGGCGTGAGGTGTTGCGCGCCTTCGCGCCACGCGCCCAAGGCGGACCGGCGCCAGCTGCCGCCGTCGAGACCGATGTGCTTATCGCGACGGATCTGCTGAGCGAGGGCCTGAACCTCCAGGACGCCGAGCGGGTCGTGCATTACGATCTGCCGTGGAGCCCGGCCCGCCTGGCTCAACGTGTCGGGCGTATCGATCGCCTCGGCTCGACGCACGCAGCGATCTCGACGGTCACGTTTCTCCCGCCGCCGGTCCTGGCGAGCGCACTAGCGATTGAAGAGCGGCTGGCCCGGAAGGTCGGAGCGCAAGAAGTCGCGGGCACCGGCGGCCAGCTCGACTGGTGCGATCAGTTGGCGGCGCTAGTGACATCTCCAAGCTCATCCGCGGTTCCAGTCGGCGCCTGGGCGGCCGTGCGTGGCGACCGATCGTGTACCGTGCTGATTGTGCGGATCGCGAAGCTCGTCGAAGCGATTATCGTCGAAGGCGACACGGCGCGGACCAATCCGGTTGCGGCGACGCGACTGCTCGGTGCGGCTCGCAGCGCCGAGTCCATGCCCGGCGATCACGCTCGTCTACAACAGGCGATCGACGCGGCTGCGCCGTTGATCAAGTCGCGCCTGGCAGCGGTGCAGGACGCGCGCTGGCGCGCGAGCGATCGCGACCGGCTGGCCCGCCGGCTCATCCCCTGGGTCCTGTCGGCCGCCCGGCGCGCGGCGCGGCGCGGTGACGGCGCGCAGCTGCAGGCCCTCGATGCTCTGGTTTCTCGGCTCGCGTTGGGAATGACGGCGGGGGAAGAGCTATTGCTCGACGATTTGCTCTCACGACCCGAGCAGCTCTTGGTGCACGATTTGCTCGCCTGGCATCAGCGGCTACCGCCGGCCGACCTCTCCGACTCCCCGACGACAGTCGAGCTGGTCGCGGTCCTGGACGTGTGCCCGCAGGCGGGTTAGCCGCCTTTCCAGTAGCAGATCGGTTCGCCAGGCGGCAAGCTGTCTCGCGCCTGCATGCCCAGCGCGATCACGCAGCGCCCCTTCCAGCCGTCGTGACGTCCCTCGGCCAGCAGCCCGTCTTTGGTGGCGCTGAGAATGCGGAGCTGCACGCCCTGAGTTTCGGTGCCGGCGCCTGGGGTCCATACCCGGAAGACTTGATCGGTATACGTGAGGGAGTCGCGATGGAACGTTTCCTCCGTGGCTCCGAGCGCGCGAAGCTGTGCTTTTACTTCAGCGACATATGGCTTGTCCGCCAGCTCGCGCTGGAACCATTGCGCGCCGAAATAGAGCGCAACGATGCAGGCAACGAGGAGCGCCGACAGAATGAGGATTGTTCGCGTCTGATGCACCGGGATAGTCCCTTCAGGCTCATTGCCTCCAACATAGCTGTAGATTCCGGGCGTGACGCTTACCACGTTTTTGTTCGATCTCGACGGCACGATCATCGACTCGATAGAGCTCATCCTGCGGTCCTATCGCCACACGATGGAGCTCCATCGCTGCAACGAGCCGATGCCGCCCGACGACGTGTGGATCAAGGGCCTCGGCACGCCGCTCTGGACGCAGTTCGGGCAGATCACCGAGGACAAGGAAGAAATCGAGGCGATGGTGCAGACGTATCGCACCTACAACCTCACCCATCACGACGAGCTCGTCAGACCTTACGAGGGCGTCGTGGATGAAATCAGACGATTGCAGCGCGCCGGCAAACGCCTCGGCGTCGTGACCAGCAAACTGCGCGACGGCGCGCAGCGCGGCCTGCGCATCTCGGCACTCGACGACGCGTTCGAAATCATCGTGGGTTGCGATGACGTGAAGAATTTCAAGCCGCATCCCGAACCCGTGCTGAAGGCGGTGGAAGAGCTCGGGGTCAAGCGCAAAGAAACGGTGTTTGTGGGCGACTCCCGGCACGACATGGAATGCGGTCGCGCGGCGGGCGTGAAGACCGCGGCGGTGCTGTGGGGACCGTTCGACCGCGCGCATCTGGAAGATCTGGCACCCGACTACTGGCTGGAGAAACCTGAGGACCTGCGGCAGCTTTACGAACCATGACTCCCAAATTCGTCCCATTCGAGCTGGAACGGTGGCAAAGCACCTGGGAAAACCGGGTGCGTTTCAATCTCTCCGAATCCGGCGTGCATCCGCTCACCATCCAGGAGCTGCTCGGCCTCGCCGGCGCATCGGCCCTGCCGCTGCTCGAAGTGCGCCTCGGCTATAGCCAGTCGAACGGCACCGATCTGCTTCGCGAGCGCATCGCCGCCCTCTATCCCGGCGCATCGCCCGATCAAGTGCTCGTCACGACCGGCAGCTCGGAAGCGAACTTCGTGACCTGCTGGCGCCTGCTCGAGCCGGGCGACAAAGTCGCCGTGATGATGCCGAATTATCTGCAGACCTGGGGACTCGCCCAGAACTTCGGCGCACAAGCGAAAGCGTTCCAACTGCACGAGAAGGAAGGCTGGGAGCCGTACGCCGAAGAGATCCGCAGCGCGATCGTACCGGGTACCAAGCTCGTCGTCGTCACGAACCCGCACAATCCGACGGGTCACGTCCTCAGCGACACCGTGCGCAAGGCCATCCTCGACCGCGTCGCGGAAGTCGGCGCCTGGCTGCTCGCCGACGAGGTCTATCAGGGCGCCGAACGCGACGGCAAGACCACGCAGTCGTTTTGGAGCAGCGGGTACAACAAGCTGGTCGTCGTGAACGGACTGTCGAAAGCGTACGGCCTTCCCGGTCTGCGTATCGGCTGGATCGTCTCACAGCCGGCGTTCAGCCAGGAAGCCTGGGCGCGCCACGATTACACGACGATTGGCCCCTCGGGCGCGTCGGATCATCTCGCCGCGGTCGCGCTCGATCCGTTGGTGCGCGACAAGATCATCGAGCGGACCCGGCGCATTCTTCAGGCCAATTATCCCGTGATGGAGGCGTGGCTCAAATCGTTCGGTGATACGTTCAGCTGGCATGCGCCGCACGCGGGCGCCATCTGCTGGGCCCGCTATCGTGGCGCGATCGCCGCGCCCGAGGTCGTCGAGAAGCTGCGCGCGCAGCACAGCGTGCTGCTCTGCCCCGGCGATCATTTCGGCATGCCCGGCTTCTTGCGCTTCGGCTACGGCGGCGAGCTCAAGGAATTTCAGGATGCGCTGGCGGAAACCGAGCGTGGGCTGCGTCGCCTATTCAGTGACTGAGGACTATGACGACTAAACAGAAACAGCAGCAGCGCGAGACCGCGGTGATTCGCGCGCCGCACGACGGCGGCGAAGTCGGCGTCGTTGCTCTCGCCGGACCGGAAGATGTACGCGCGGCTCTCGACGCGAACGTGGCGGCCGCGCGCGCGTGCCGGGAGCTTCCCGCCTTTACGCGCGCCGCTTGCTTGCGAAAAATCGCCGACGGACTCGACGCGGCGCGCGCCGAATTCGCGCGGACGCTCGCGCTCGAAGCGGGAAAGCCCATCACCCAGGCAAAGAACGAAATCGACCGCGCGATCTTCGTGTTTCGCGACGCGGCCGAGGAAGCCACCCGAATCGCGGGCGAGGTACTGCCGGCCGACGTACTGGCCGCGGGAACGGGCCGACTGGCCATCACGCGCCGCTTTCCGCTCTCCCCGATCGCCGCGATTACACCGTTCAACTTTCCCGTGTTGCTTGCGGCGCACAAAATCGCGCCGGCCATGGCGTGCGGCGCGACCATCACCTTGAAGCCGCCGCCGCAGGACCCACTGACGACCCTGCGTCTCGCCGAGATCGTCACAGCGTCCGGCTACCCCGAAGGCGCGGTCAACGTCGTCCCGTGCCACGTGGAAGTCGCCCAGCTCCTCATCGAGGATCCGCGCGTCCGGCTCATCACCTTCACCGGCAGCGCCAAGGCGGGTTGGGCGATTCGCGGCAAGGCCGGCACCAAGCGCGTCGCGCTCGAGCTCGGCGGCAATGCGGCGGTGATCGTCGAGCCGGACGCCGACCTCGCATGGGCCGCGGCGCGCTGCGCCTTCGGCGGATTCACCTACGCCGGCCAGTCGTGCATCTCGACCCAGCGGATTTACGTCCACGAGCGCGTCTATCAGGCTTTTCTCGATCTGCTCGTCGACAAGGTGAAGCACCTGAAAGTCGGCAACGTGCTCGACGAACAGACCGACGTCGGCCCCATGATTGCCGCGGACGCGGCCGAGCGCGTCGAGCGTTGGATTGCGGAAGCTGTGGCGGGCGGTGCGCAGATCGTGGTGGGCGGCAAGCGGACCGGCATGTTCCTGCAGCCGACCGTGCTCACGCACACCACGGCACACATGAAGGTGAACTGCGAGGAAGTGTTCGCACCGCTCGTGACGGTCACGCCCTATCCGTCACTCGCCGATGCAATTGCGTGGGCCAATGCGTCGCCCTACGGACTCCAGGCGGGGGTGTTCACCACCAACGTGCACACGATGTTCCGGCTGCACGCTGAGCTCGATGTCGGGGCCGTGAACGGTAACGATATTCCGGGTTTCCGGATCGACCGGCTGCCCTACGGCGGCGCGAAGGCGTCGGGGCTCGCGCGCGAGGGAGTGCGTTACGCGATCGAAGAAATGACCGAGCGCAGGCTGCTGACGCTCAAACTCGACTAGAAGATCGCCCGCAGCAGCAGATAGAAGAGGCCCGCGATTCCCGCCGCCGCCGGAATCGTCAGAATCCACGCCCATACGATCCGGCTCGCGACTCCCCAACGCACCGCCGACCAGCGCTGCGCGGCGCCGACGCCGGTGATCGCTCCCGTGATCGTGTGCGTCGTGCTCACCGGGATGCCGTAGTGCGACGCCACCGCGATCGTGACGGCCGCGCCCGTCTCGGCGGAGAATCCGCTGAACGGCGTGAGCTTCGTGAGCCGCTGCCCCATCGTCTTCACGATCCGCCACCCGCCCGCCATCGTCCCCACGCCGATCGCGATGTAGGCCGCAAAGGCGACCCACGTCGGAATCACGTCGACGCGCGTGAGGTGCAACGCCGGCACGCCGAAACCCGCAAACAGCGCCTGTTGCGATACGAGCAGGCTGACGATGATCCCCATCGTCTTTTGAGAATCGTTACTGCCGTGGCTCAACGACATGAACGCCGCCGAGAACAGCTGCGCCACGCGGAACGTGCGGTCGACCGAGCGCGGCAGCGAGCGCCATAGCGACCACGACAGCGCGATCGTCAGCATGAACGACATCGCCATCCCGATGAGCGGCGACAGCACGATAAAGAGCAGCGGCTTTACCCAGCCCGAGGCGATGATCGCCGCGAAGCCCGCCTTCGCGACGGCGGCGCCGGCGTACCCGCCCATCAGGGCGTGCGATGAAGAGGAGGGCAATCCCGCGTACCAGGTGATGAGGTTCCACGCGATCGCGCCGATGAGTCCCGCGAGCACCACGATCGCATCGACCACGGCCAGCTCGACGAGCCCCGAGCCCATCGTCTTGGCGACGGCGGTGCCGAACACGAAAAACGCGACGAAGTTGAATACACCCGACCATATGACCGCTGCTGTGGGGGACAGCACGCGCGTCGAAACGACCGTTGCGATCGAGTTGGCCGCGTCGTGGAAACCGTTGATGAAATCGAACGAGAGCGCAACGACGACGATGCCAATGACGAACCAGACCGAGTTGACCATCAGCCGTGCTTGATCGTGATGGATTCGACCACGTTGGCGACGTCTTCGGCCTCGTCGAGCGTGCGCTCCAGATTGTCGTAGACCTCTTTCCACTTGATCAGCTCGATCGCGTCCCGCTCTTTCGCAAACAGCGTGCCGAGTGACTCGTGGTAGATCGCGTCGCCCTCCTCTTCCAGTTCTTTCGCCTCGATGCAGTAGCGCATCACGTCGTCGCCCTTCTTCAAGCGGCTCACGGCCTCACCGATCGCCGCCATCATGCGCTGCAGCACTTCGGTGATTCGCAGCACGCCTTGCGGCGACACTCCCAGCCCGAAGATCTGCGCGCGGCGCGCGGTGCCGTCCATCGCGTCCATCACGTCATCGAGGTCGGAGCTGAGCTGGTGGATGTCCTCGCGATCGAGCGGCGTGATGAAGGTGCGATCCAAACGGTTCACCACTTCGTGCGTCACCTGATCGGCTTCGTGCTCGAGCCGCTTGATCGCTTCGATGTGGGGCGTGCGGCGGTCCGGCGGCGCCTCGAACAGTTGGCGCAGATGCACGACAGCTTCTTTGTTTCGGTTGGCGACTTCGACGAAGAGGGTGAAGAACTCCTCTTCTCTCGGCAGGAGACGCACGGTATCTCCTCGGGCGGTGAGGGTGGAAAGACCGCCGGAAGATAGCGGCCCTCAGGATTGGCAACTAGGTTAGCCTGATGACTACGACCCCCGTTCCCCCGGTCCAACCACAGCGCGTCGAGTTCGTTCGAGCCATCTCCCGACTCGATGCGACCGCGCTCGTCGTCGGGTCGATGATCGGGTCCGGCATTTTCATCGTCGCCGCCGAGATCATGCGCGAGGTGCATTCCCCCGGACTCGAGCTCGCGGTCTGGCTCCTGTCGGGCATCGTGACGCTGCTGGGCGCGCTCACCTACGGCGAGCTCGCCGCGATGTACCCGCGGGCGGGCGGCAATTACGTCTACTTGCGTGAAGCGATCTCGCCGCTGTTCGGCTACCTGTACGGTTGGACGTTGTTCGTCGTCATTCAGACCGGTACCATCGCCGCGGTGGCGGTCGCGTTCGCGCGCTTTACCGCCGTGCTATGGCCGGGACTCTCGGCGGACGTCTTCCTCGGGACCAGAGTCACGTTCCCTGCGCCGATCGGGCCGATCGATGTCGGACTGTCAGCGCAGCGGATTTTCGCCATCGCATCGATCGTGCTGCTCACGTGGATCAACGTCCGTGGAGTGCGAACGGCCGCGTTTATTCAGACGTCGCTCACCATCATCAAGACCGCGGCCCTAGCCGCGCTGATTCTGCTCGGCTTGACCATCGGCCGAAATGCGTCCGCCATCGCCGCCAATTTCGGCGGGAACTTCTGGGGAGCCGGACTGACACTCAGCGTGCTGCCCGTGGTTGGCGCAGCCATGGTCGGCTCGCTGTTCTCGATGGACGCCTGGAACAACGTCGGATTCGCCGCAGCGGAGATGAAGCAGCCGGAAAAGGATCTCCCGTTCGCCATGGGCACGGGCGTGTTGATCGTGGTCACGTTGTATCTGCTGGCGATCGTCGCCTACCTCAATATCCTGCCCACCGATCAAATCGCCGCCGCATCGACCGAGGGTCGCCCGCCGGTCGGCACCGCCGCGATGCAGGCCATGCTCGGCAGACCGGGCTTGTTCGTCATGGCGATCGCGATCATGATCTCGACGTTCGGCTGCAACAACGGGCTCATTCTGTCGGGCGCGCGCGTGTACTACGCCATGGCCTGCGACAACTTGTTCTTCCGCCGCGCGTCGGTCCTGCACCCCGGGTTCAAGACCCCGGCCGCCGCGCTCATCGCGCAGGCGATCTGGACTTGCTTCCTCTGTCTCTCGGGCACCTATAGCCAGCTGCTCAACTTCGTGATCTTCGCAGCCGTCGTCTTCTATGCAGTCACTGCGTTCGGCCTGTTCCGGCTTCGCAAGAAACGGCCTGACATCCCGCGGCCGGTGCGCGCACCCGGGTATCCAGTGTTGCCCGCGCTGTATGTCGTCCTAACGGGTCTGATCGCGGTCGATCTACTCATCCAGGATGCCACCCGGACCTATTCATTTTTGGGCCTGTTACTCGTCCTGGTCGGCGTGCCGGTGTATTTCGCCTGGAGGAAGCTGGCCAAAGAATAGCTTCGGGTTATATTCGGTGGTGTATGGTTGTACAGAAACCCCCGGCAAAACCGCCCCAGCCGCCGAGAAATCCCGCCTGTCCTGATTGCGGCTCGAAGACCGCGCACCAATCGGGCTGTGTCGTCTGCCTGGAGTGTGGTTGGGCGCGTTGTGGCTAACCGCAGTTGGGCGGACGGACCAACGGGCGGAAGAGCCGTTCGAACCAAGCCCGATCATCAGCTCCCGCTGTTACAGCCCGTGGGCCAAACGCCCCGTCGTCCCGTCGTTCTAGACGAGCGCCTCCGCGGCACTCGGTTCGTGTCCCTTGCTCCCCAGCGCGTCCTGAACTCACCCAAGTCGACCGGCATGGATTATTGGTCGCTGAATCCGTACGTGGGGTGCGAGTTCGGCTGCAGCTACTGCTACGCCCGCTATACGCATCGCTACGTGGTGGAGCGCGCCCATGATGCCGGCAAGCTCTCCGACCGCGAATTCCTGGACTACCGCGGCACGCACGGCTGGGAGGCGTTCGAAAAGCGCATCTTCGTCAAACAACAGGTCGTCGGCGCGCTCGACGCCGATCTCAAGCGCGTGCCGCTCGGTGAATGCATCGTGATCGGCACCGCGACGGATCCGTATCAACCGGCGGAACGAAAGTTCAAGATCACCCGCGCGGTGCTCCAACGACTGACGCGCTGCGAAGGACTCTCATTCGGCATCATCACCAAGAGTCCGCTGATTGCGCGCGACCGCGATCTCCTGGTGCGGTTGCAGGAACGCAATGAGCTGCAGGTGCACGTCTCGCTGATCACTTCTGATGCGGCCTTGGCGCGAAAACTGGAGGCGCGCTCTCCCGTTCCCGCGGCGCGCCTGCGCGCGCTGCGCAAGCTCGCGGACGCGGGTGTCAACGCCGGGCTGATCGTTGCCCCTGTCCTGCCCGGCATCACCGACGACATCGCGCACCTGGACGCGTTGTTCGCGGCGGCTCACGAGGCCGGAGCGCGTTTTGTCCACGCCGGCGCCCTGCGGCTCTATGCTGCGGTACGCGACCGCTTCTTGCCGCTACTCGGCGAGCATTTTCCGGATCTGGTGCCGCGTTATCAGCGCGCGTACGCCCGTCAGGCCGGCGCGCCGAAAGAGTACGCGAAGGCGCTGAGCCGGCGCATCGAGAAATTGCGCCGCAAGCACGGCTTCAAAAACCACAGCGGTATGATCGATCGCTACACGCCCGCAAAGCTGCCGGTACAAGGCGAGCTCGAGTTGCGGGGCAGCCTGCCTTAGTTGCGCGCGACCAGGTGGAACACTCTGGTCTCACCGCAGATGGGGGCTGCGGGCTGATAGATGTAACCGCGCACAAACGCGCCATTGAGTCCCGTCGTATCCGCGGGATTATCCAGAACCCGGTAACTGGTTGGGCTATAGAGTCCGAGCGGGCGAATGCGTGCGCACCCCGCCGAATCCACGCTCGTGTAGACCGTCCCCGCGGCATCGGTGCGGCTTGAGTCGGGAGAGGCGGGACGCACCACCACCGTACCGAAGGTTCGTATCGCCGGATCAGCAGCCGACGATGGGGTGGCGACGACCGAGGCTGCCCGCATATCGAAGGTTCGCGCATACGGCGCCGCGAGCCCCGGAGCTGTACCTGACGTGTCGAGCGCGAGAAATGCAATCGCCGTGACTTGTACCGCCGGCTCGCAGATGATGTTCTTCTTGTCAAGCAGAAAGTACGGCGAGAAGGTGACCGCGGACTGATCGGCGGACACGCCGGGCCGGAAGGCCCCGAACCCACAGCCTTGTTGCCATACGACGAGACGAACAGTGAAGGGCGTATTTTGCAGAACCTCCGCCGGCCATTCCATCCATTCCACCACGGCGGGTTGTAGCTGGGTATCCGGGCCGCCGCAGCCCACAATCAGCGCGAACAGGGCAACAAACATTGTTGGGCGCATTGCTCTCTCCTGGCGGACTCCCCTGATACTTACCCTAGCTGGCCCCCGCGGCGTCACCTTCCTGCCACATCCGGGCGACCGCGCGGATCGTTCCTGGAGCGTTTCCCTCGGCGCGGTTATTGGCAAGAATGAACGCCTCGATCCGGCGGCGGAGCGATACGTCGATCAGCCGGAACAGGTCCCGTCGGAGCGCCGGCTGCGGCTCCTGCACGCGATCGTACGGCTGGAATTGTTTTACCGCGTCGCTGTAGCGGCGGCCAGGCTTGAGCAGCGCCCGGGCTATCGTGAAATCCGCCGAAATAGTCCAGCCGAGATCGATCTGTTCGCCGATCGGCGGCATCTCCGTCCATGAATTGAACACGTGCGCGACGCCGTACCGCTGCAACACCTCGCCGTGCAGCGGTGTCAGCAGCTCAGGATTGCGCAGCTCCACGGCATAGCGGAAATCGCGCGGCAATGCGCCCAGGAAGGCATCGAGCTGGTCCGCCCATTGCAGCGGATCGGGCAGATCCTTGCCGCGCATTGCCTGAAATTCGAACACAAACGATCCCGCATGGTCTCGGAACACGCGGCCGTAAGGGCCGAGCACGTTGTCCTTGAAGAGCGTGGCGTTGAGGAAATCGGGATTGCGCATTCCGGCAAGGCCGGGCTGCGGCGTGTCTTGCCCGAATCGCTTCGCGGTGATGCGCTCCCAGACTTTGCTTACGCAGGGGAAACCGGGTGGAAGCGCGCGCGCATAGGCCGCGAGCTCTTCTTCCGATGGCGGATCGTAGAACGCGCTGTCGATCCCGACGGTGCGAAACAACGGATAGCGCGTGTATTCCTCGAGACGTTTAGCCGGTTGGGCGCCGCGATAGCGGCGATGGTAGACGTCGCCGAACCAGCCGTCGTACGTCCAAGTGGACGTCCCAAACCGGATCTCCGGCGGAATAGCCCTCGCCAGCTCGACGACTTCCGGAGTTGGAGCGGGAAGAGTCTCGGGTCCGAACAGATCTGGCTGGGTCATTGTGAAAGTCTAAATATACCAATGTCTTAACTCTTTGGAGGGCACCTTGCGGCATTGACCAGTTTCGGGATATATTCGGGTCCCTTTGGGGTGTGCCAATTGTCGAATCGTCTTTCGAGCTCGCTCGCTGCCTGTGTCTGGATTCCTCTCTTCCCGCTTCGCTGTGAAGAGGCGCGTCATGAGGGTCTCGCCGGCTATCCGGCGGCGCTGCTCGCGACGGACACGACGCGAAAGCTCTGGCAGGTGTCCTCGCTTGCTCGTCATGCCGGTGTGAAGCCCGGCATGACAGTCAGTCAGGCGATCGGTCTCTGCCCTACCCTGCGACTTCTCGAGCCCGATCCCGTGCATTACGACGAAAAGTTTGCCGCCTTGCTCGCGGCGCTGGGTGAAGTGAGTCCGGTCATTGAGCCTGGAGAGCTCGGATTGGCTTACGTGGGAGCCGACGGTCTGGAAGGAATTTTCGGTGGAGTCATGAAGATCATTGAAGCAATTCGATTGCGGATTGCGGATTTCGGAGTACGGCTGGGTTGGGGAGTGGGGAAGTTCACGGCTTGGGTCGCGGCCAGCCGCGCCAAGCCGAGCGAAGCGGTCGTCGTACCAGCTGGTGCGGAACAGAAGTTTCTCGCTTCCCAACCCATCGCTGTGCTCCCGCTCGATCCTGACACGCATCGTCGTCTCCGTCAGCTCGGCATCCGCACGCTTGGCGCGCTCGCCGCACTGCCCGAAGCGGCGATCACCGCGCAGTTCGGTGATGCCGGCAGACGTTTCTGGCAACTCGCCGCCGGCCGCGTCATCGAGCCGGTCGAATGCCGCGTGGCGCCGGAGCCGATCGTCGCCGCGCTCACGTTTTTCACGCCGGTCGGCGAGCGCGAGCTGCTCATGCATACGCTCGACCAATTGATCGCCCGCGCGCTGAAGCATCCGCGTCGCATCGGTTGGCGCGTGCACGCGCTGCGCTTGCGTGCCGATTTGGAATGTGGGCATGCGTATCAGAATGCAGGGGATGCTGTGGTTGGAGATTGGAGAGGCGGGGGCGCAGCATGCTGCGCCCCTACCAATTCACATTCCTCTGCAATTTCAGGTCCCACGACCAATCGGTCCTGGCTCGTCAATGTGTTGCTGAAAGATCCAACCGCCGACGCCGCACGCATCGCGGCCCCACTCAAGACACGGCTCGAGCAATCTCCACCCACCGGCGGCGTCGAGCGACTCGTCCTCGAGTTCACCGCCTTCGCGCCCGGCACGACCGAGCTGCAGTTGTTCGCGCGCGACGCACAAGCCGCCGCGCGTTCCGGTCAGCAGCGCGCGCTCCGTCATGCCGCGCGTGAAGTCCGGATGCGCCTGAAGGAGGGACGGGGGGGCGCCAATCTTTTCCACGTCATCGAGGTGCAGCCATGGTCGCGCCTGCCCGAGCGCCGCTACGCACTGATCGACTTCGAGCCGTAAACGAGCCGCACCCGGCGTCGGTCGATTGTGATGATCAACATCGGCCCATCACGCTTGGTGGTGTGTCGATCGAAACCATTCTTGAAAGCTGGCGCATCGACGACGAGTGGTGGCGTCAGCCAATTGCACGCTGCTACTACGCGGTTCTGCTAGACGGCGGCAAACGTGTCGTGCTCTTCGAAGACATCACCACTGGCAACTGGTTCGCGCAGATGCCCTGATGTACGTCGAGCTTCATTGCCACTCGGCATTCTCGTTCCTCGATGGAGCCTCGCCGCCCGACGAGCTCCTTGCCGAAGCGCACCGTCTCGGCTATCCGGCGCTGGCGCTCACCGATCGCAACGGCGTGTACGGCTCACTCGCCTTCGCGCACGCCGCCAAAGCCCTGAGCATTCAGGCAATCACCGGCGCTGAAGTCACACTCAGTGATGGGGCACGTGTGGTGTTGCTCGCCGAATCGCCGTGTGGATACGCCAATCTCTGCCGGCTGCTCACAGAGGCGCACCTCGGCGCCGAGCGACTCGATCCCCGCCTGCAGCTCGCCTCGATTGCGGAGCGACGAGAGGGATTGATCATTCTCTCGGGCTCGCGCCGCGATGGCTTGTTGCCGCGAAAGCTCGAGCAGGATGGCCTGAACGCCGCTCGCTATCTCGCCGCCCACTGCAAATCGTTGTTCGGCCCCGACCGATTCTTCGTGGAAATCCAGAGGAATCGTGTGCGGGGAGACATGGGGATCAGCCGGGCGCTCATCGACGTAGCGGCAGACTTGCAACTTGGCATCTTGGCAGCTGGAAGCGTCCATTATCACACCCGGAACCTTCACCGCTTGCACGACGTCATGGTCGCGATCCGCAATCGCACCACGCTGGACGGCTCGCATCGGCTCAGAAATCCGAACAGCGAATTTTACTTGCGGCCACTGGATGAAGTCGTGTCGCTGTACGCCGACTGTCCGGATGCTGTCGCCACGACATCGGTCATTGCCGAGCGCTGTAAAGCATTCGATTTGACGCGCGACTTGGGTTACGCATTTCCGGACTTCCGCGGAGCCGATCGCGCGCCGGCCCCACGGGCTTTGGCGGAATTGTGCCAGGCGCGTTTGACCGAGCGCTATCCGCCCGGCTCCATCTATCACACCCAGGCGGTGCGCCGGCTCGAGGAAGAATTGAAGCTCATCGCGCATCACCAGCTCAGCGGCTTCTTTCTCGTCTATCACGACTTGTTCGATCTCGCGCGGGAAGTGGCGGCCGATATCCGGAAGGGCTCGCGTCGCGCGTTGGGCAACCTGCTGCCCGGTCGCGGCCGCGGCTCGTCCGTCTCTTCCATCGTCTGCTATCTCCTCGGCCTGTCGCACATCGATCCGATCGCCAACAAGCTGTTCCTCGGCCGCTTCCTGAACGAGACGCTCGCGTCCGTGCCCGACATCGATCTCGATTTCCCGCGCGAAATCCGCGAAGAGCTGATCCGCCGCGTCTACACGCACTACGGCGCCGAGCACGTCGGCCTGGTGTGCTCGTTCCCCACATATCGCCTGCGATCGGCGGTGCGGGAAATCGGCAAGGCGCTCGACCTGCCGCTCGGCGAAATCGAATTGGTCGCAAAGCTCGCGGACGGGCGCGCCGACGAGCTCCCGGACGAAATGGACAATCTGCCCGGATTCGCCGGTCGTAAAGACGCGCCGCTCTGGAAGGAGCTCTGTCAACTGGCGCACGAGATCCGCGGCTTGCCGCGCCACGTGTCGCAGCATCCCGGCGGGATGATCATCTCGTCGCGGCCCCTCATCGAACTCGTGCCGCTCGAGCGCGCCGCCATCGCGGACCGCGTCGTCTGCCAATGGGATAAGGACTCGTGCGACGACGCCCGCTTCATCAAAATCGATTTCCTGGCGCTCGGCATGCTGTCGCTCGTGGAAGAATGCGTCGAGCTGATCGCGCGTCGCACAGGCACGCCGCCCGACTTGTCGCGCATCGACTTCGAGGACCCCGCGATCTACGACCGCATCTGCGCCGGTGACACGATCGGCCTGTTTCAGATCGAGAGTCGCGCCCAGATCCAGATGATTCGGCGCAGCCGGCCGCGCAATCTCGAGGACCTCGCCGTCGAAGTGGCGATCGTCCGGCCGGGACCGATCGTCGGCGGTGCGGTGAACCCATACGTGCGACGCCGCGAAGAGCAGCGCCGCGCGCACGCCGCCGGCCAGCCGTACGAGCCACCGGTCGACCACCCCCTGCTCCGCGATTGTCTCGCCGAAACGCTCGGCGTCATCCTCTACCAGGATCAGGTGTTGCAGGTGTGCCAGGCTCTCGCGGGATTCACGACCGGACAGGCCGAAGCGTTGCGCCGCGCGATGAGCCGCCGTCGCTCGCACGATCTCATGGCCGGTTTCTGGGAAGAATTTCGCGCGGGCGCGCTCGCCCGCGGCGTCCCCGAAGCCACCGCGGAAAAAATCTTCGGCCAGGTGATCGCGTTCAGCGAGTTCGGGTTTCCCAAATCACACGCCGCCGCGTTCGGATTGCTCGCCTATCAATCGGCGTGGCTCAGGCATTATCACCCCGTCGAGTACTACGTCGCGCTCTTCAATAATCAGCCGATGGGATTCTACTCGACCGATGCGCTGGGCCGCGACGCGATGCGCAATGGAATTGAAATGCGGTTGCCCGATGTCAATGCGAGTGATGTGTGGTGCACCGTTGAAGGAACCGGGAGTCGGGAGTCAGGATCTGTAAGGATAGGATTGGGATTCATTCGACATTGGAGTGAAGAGACCGCGACTGCCACGGTCGAAGAGCGAGAAAAACACGGCCCGTTCAAGAGCGTCGGCGATTTCATCCGGCGGGCGCCGCCCAAACTCAAACGCACTGCGATCGAATCACTCATGTGGGTCGGCGGCTGTGATGGCTTTGGCCTGACGCGACGGGAGCTTCTCTGGCAGGTCGGTCTCTGGCTGCCGCCCAAAGCATCCCGGTCGGGAGACGGCAGAGGACGCCGCCAGCTCGAGCTCGCCCTGAATCACCCACACGAGCGGTTGGCATTCGGCGGTCTCGCCCCCCATGAACGCCTGCTCGCCGAGTATGCCACGCTGGGATTTTCGGCGAGCGGCCATCCGCTGACGCTGGTGCGCAGTGCCTTACCTTCCGGCCTCACCCTCAATCGCGATCTGGAAAACCTCAAGGCGGGCGTCAAATGTCGGGTTGCGGGGCTGGTCGTCGCACGCCAACGGCCCGAAACGGCCAAAGGCACCGTCTTTTTGCTGGTGGAAGACGAAACCGGCATGACGAACGTGATCGTGCGCCCCGACATCTACGATCGCTATCGCGCCGCGGTCCGCGGTGAGCCGTTCGTGCTGGTAAGCGGCAAATTGGCCAAGGACGACGGAACCGTGAACGTGCTTGCGGAAAAAGTGGAAGGCCTGCAATTCGGCACACCCGCGTCAAGCCACGACGGCGCACGAGACACGCCGCACGCATTTACGTTTCTCCGCGCCATGCGCCGTGTGGCGCCTGATTCGAAGGATTGGGGTTGAAACTCGACTCTTGCAGCTTGGGCTTCCGCGTGAAATCGGGCTGGGCCGCCGTCGCGTTTCTCGGTGGACCCAGAAAGACACCGCGGCTGATCGAGACGCGCATTGTCGCATTGAGCGATCCCGCCGTCCCGCACGCGCGCCAGCCCTATCACGCCGGGTTTGGCACCGCGCAACGGAACGCCGCCAAGGTGGCGCGTCTCGTGCAGGGAATCGAGCGCTTCTCTCGGCGCGCCATCGCCAAGCTCGTGGCCGGATATCGCGAAGAGCATCAGGTAGCTCGAGCAGGAGTCGTCGTCGCGTCGCTCACCGATCCTGCAACAATCACTAACCCGCACATGCGCGCGCATGCTTCGGAAGGCCGGTTGTTCCGGACTGTCCTTATTGATGGCCTGCAGCGCTGCGGCATCGGCGTCGAAGTAATCCTCGAGCGTGATGCCTTCGAATCACTCGCCGAAGCGCTACGCTGCCCACCGCATGCCGCCAAAGCACGCGTCGCCGAGCTTGGCACGGCGGCGGACCACTGGCGTGCCGAGCAGAAAGTGGCTGCCGCGGCGGCCTGGTTGGTCCGCTAGTGGCGTTTTGGTACGCTATTCCTCATCCTGTAGCGATGCGTGTCCTCATTTGCTCTCTGGTGATTGCCGCTTGCGGCGGCAATGCGGCCCCCGAGAAGACGGCGCCGGTCGCTCCGGCTCCCCCCGCCGCGCCGGCGCTGCGCTCGTTCGATCGGACCCTGCACGCCGCGACGTTCAACGGCACGCGCCTGACCTACCGCGTTGTCGGCGACAGCGGCGCCACGCCGGTAGTGTTCGTGCACGGATCGCTGGCCGATTACCGCTCCTGGAACGCGCAGGAGATCGCGTTTGCGCAGCGCTATCGCGTGCTGGTTTACAGCCTCCGTTATCACCCGCCGAATCCCCAAACGGAAGACAACCAGACTTATTCGCCCAAGCTGCACGCCGAGGACCTCGCCGCAATGTTGTTGACGCTCGACCTCGCGCCCGCGCACATCGTGGGCTCGGGCTATGGGTCCTACGTCGCGCTGGCGCTGGCGCTGGATCACCCGCAGCTCGTGCGCTCGCTCGTCCTGGCCGAGCCGCCGATCTTCCCGCTGCTGACCGGCACGGAGGCGGGCGACTCCGCGCGGCGCGCCTTCTACACCAACTCGTTCGACCCGGCGCGCGCCGCGTTCACGCACCGCGATTCGGTCGCCGGAATCCGGATCATCTACGATGCGCTGCATGGCCCTGGGCGGTTCGATCAGCTGCCGCCTGCAAGTCGCGCCGACTTGCTGGCTCACGCATTCGAGCTCCGGCAGGAGATGCTCGCCAGCCGCGAGCAGTATTTCCCGATTATTTCCTGCGCCGAGCTGAGTAGAATCACCACGCCTATCCTGCTCGTGCGCGGCGACCGCACGCCGCGCATGTTTCAGCTCGTCAGCGACGAGTTGGCGCGCTGCCTGCAAAACGACACCACGGCCACGATCCCGGGGGCGGGCTATCCGGTCCATCTCGGGAACCCAGGCTACTACAACACGATCGTCATGCGATTTCTTATGACCCATTGAGCGGCGGGCCTTGACCCGGCGACATCCGTCGGGCGAAATACACGATTACCGTGTCACGCCGCCCCCGCCTTTTCCCATCTCTAGCGATCGCGATTCTTGCTTTGGCCTCGACGCTGTCCGCGCAAAACCAAACGGACGGGTTGATCGCCGTCGCGCGCACGCACATCGCCGCCCATCAGTTCGACCAAGCCGAAACCGTTCTGAACAACGCGCTCGAGACAGCCGGCTACATGATGGATAGCGTTCACGTCTACATCTGGCGCGCCATTCTCGGCCACATGCGCGGCAGTGATAGCCTCGCTCATGGCAATTTCCGCGCGGCGCTCCAGCTCTACCCTT
>Ga0070730_10001343_pt1 | contig 23838 bp, 29 predicted proteins | sample Coa_R1_3_FD_66447 | JGI IMG/M metagenome (GOLD analysis project Ga0070730, IMG submission 66447) | Surface soil microbial communities from Centralia Pennsylvania, which are recovering from an underground coalmine fire - Coalmine... | ecosystem: Environmental > Terrestrial > Soil > Unclassified ... | reverse complement strand
GTTTTCGCTCGTCACTCCATTGACGGAACGAAACGATGAAGTGTGACAGCCCGGTTTTCGCTCGTCACTCCATTAACGGAACGAAATAAAAAGGTTTTGCAACCTCGCTCGATTTGTTGACCGCCTGGCGCCACGACACTGTTTTTTCCTCAAGAGTGTTCCCACTTGCCTCTTCCTCTGGATTGTTTTCGGCTTTTCCTGGTGGGAGTAGGAGGTGTGGTAGAATAATCGAAATAAGGATGTTTTGAAGCCGTGGGTGAGATTTTTATGATTCTGAGAGATAAAACTTCTTGAAGATCAGAGAACAGGAGGCAAACGGAGATGTTTCTTCTTCCCAACGGAAAACGCATTGACCTGGATATGCTTGAAACGGCTATGCAGGATGCGGATCTGGGTAACCACTATTTTCTGAATACACAAACGGGTGAGGTGACCTTCTTCTCAGATCTCTATGATGCTCCTGATGAGAGAGAAGAGGAGTGGGAGGCCATCGAGGGCAGCGACGATTACGTTGCGATTGACCGCATCCCTTCTCATGAGGCCTATCAGTGGATGGAGGATTTTGTGGAGCAGACGGTAGCGCCAGAGGACAGTCCGGCTGCTGAGAAATTGTCTATTGCTCTCATGGGGAAAGGGGCCTTTCGCCGCTTTAAGGATGTCTTACATCTGACAGGGGAGAAGTGGGGAGAAGCCTGGTATCAGTGGCGCGATGATCGTCTGCATGAGGCAGTGAAGGAATGGTTGGAGAGTTTGCCTGTGCACATTACTGAAGAACTGCCCGAAAAGCATACTTGAGTCATGTATGTCTGTTGAGCAGAGAGGAGAGAGATCCATGCCCACGATAGGTATTCTCAGTCCTGGTGATATGGGCCACGCCATTGGAGCCACTTTACGACGCCATGGCCTGCGCGTTCTTACCAATTTGCAGGGTCGGAGTGCTCGTACAGTAGCTCTTTCAGCCAGAGTTGGGATAGAGGATGTCGCTGATGATCAGAGGCTGGTGCGCGAGGCTGAAATCCTCCTCTCTATTCTGGTTCCCGAGCAGGCCTCTGGTTGTGCCGAACGAATCGCCGCTGCCTTGCACACAACTGGGAGCAGGGTGCTGTACGTGGACTGTAACGCCATCGCCCCGTGCACCGTCCAATCCATCGAACACATTCTCACCGACGCCGGGGCTGATGTCGTCGATGGCGGTATTATCGGTAGTCCTCCAGAGCCCGGAAGTGCGGGTCCACGCTTCTATGCTTCGGGTCCGTCTGTGCAGCAGTTTGCGCTACTCAAGGAGTACGGGCTGGACATACGTGTACTTGGTTCCCAGGTGGGTCAGGCCTCGGGGCTGAAAATGTGTTATGCATCCCTGACCAAAGGGCTCACTGCCCTGGCCAGCGAAGCCCTCACGGCTGGAGAGGCGCTTGGCCTCACCACCGTTCTCACCCAGGAGCTGCGCGAAAGTCAGCCAGCTCTGCTCCAATGGCTCTCTCGCCAGGTCCCACGCATGCCTCCCAAGGCAGGTCGCTGGGTCAGTGAGATGGAGGAGATTGCGGCGACCTTCGCTGATCTTGGTCTCCCTCCTCAGATGCTGGAGGGCGCTGCTGCCATGTATCGCCTGGTTGGCCAGACTGAATTGGCCCATGAAACCCCAGAAGTGCGGAAGCTGGGGCAATCGCTCGATGAGGTGATCTCTCTCCTGGCCGCTGCTTTGAAGAAGGATGATGCCCAGTCATAGGGGGTGCTGACTTTGCTGTGGCGTTCAATCAAGCATGGGATGACCCGACGAGCCTGGTCCAGCTTTACAATAACATGACGCTCACCCAAGGTGCTGAAATGCTCTGGGCATCAAGAAGTTCTCTTGCTTTTTACCTCAAGTATGAATATGCTATGAGAAAATGTACGAACGGAAGTAAGATCAGGGAGTCACGATATTTTAGGCACCTTCTGCGCGACAAGAACGCAACAGGTCGAGCGAACGGTAAAGAAGAGCTGACCCTTAAAGCAAGTAATTGCCACCACCAGCGGCCAGGTAGTTGCCAGTCAAGTAGTCGGCCTGGGGCAGGGCCAGCAACAGGATCGCTGCAGCTATGTCTTCGGGCTGACCAACGCGCCGCAGAGGCAGCGCCTGGCTGATGGCATCTCTGCGCGCCTGAATATACGGGGCCGAAGCCTCTGTCTCGACTGCACCTGCCGCCACTACGTTCACTCGAATACCATACGGCCCCAGTTCCGGCACAAGCGCCTTGAGCAACGCTTCTACGCCCGCTTTGCCAGCGGCCACAGCTCCTGCGCCAACGTAGGGGGCGCGTGCAAGTGTGCTACTGACGGCGATAAGGTTGCCATGTTTGCGCTCAACCATCAAGGGAGCGACGATACGAGCTGGTATATAAACTCCGACCAAGATACGCATCACGATCGTCCGGTACAGCTCCCAGGTGGAGCCAAGAAACGAGTTGGAGGTCCAGTTGCCGAGAACCTCCTCTGGCCCAGCGGTTTCCCCGTCTGGTCTGCTACTAGCAATGGCATTGAGCACCAGCGTATCGATTGGTCCCAACTCCCGCTCCACCTGTCGCACCATCATCCCGACCTCGTGTGCATTCTCCACGCTGGCCCGAACAGCAACGGCACGCCCGCCAAAGGCCCGAATGGCCTCAACGACTGCTCGCGCCCGCTCAGCACTGTGATAATAATTGACGCCGATCGTCGCTCCATGTCTGGCAAGCAGCAATGCTGTAGCTGCGCCAATTCCCCGGCTCGCTCCCGTAATCAACACCACCTGCCCCTGCAACAGGGCAGAACCGGATATATTTGTACTGTCTTCAATGGATGCTTCCATCATATATTGCCTTTCTCTACTATTATGAGATATGTAAAACTGCCTTGCCTGGAAACCGCCGGTCGAGGAGGGCCTGTGCGACCCTGCCTATCTCATGCCAATCCGCTTCCATACCAATAGATCGAGCAAGAAGGTTTCCACCATGTTCGATGGCGTAGAGCGCGGTGAGTCCGGCGACCGGCAACGCTGCTGCTTGCTCGAAGGAAACGGACGCTGGAAGTTCGGCCAGGGCATTCGTAGGGACCGCTACCTGTTCGGCCCAGGCATCAGCGGACATCATGCAGATACCGACCACTCTCGTCCCTTGAGCCGGTCCAGACCCATCGGCTGCCGCTTGCTCCACTATTCCCGCGAGATCCCACCCCAGGCGCGTTCCTGCCACGCCCTGGGTACGGTACAGTACTTCTCCACGATTGAGAGAGATCGCCTTCACTCGTATTACGGCCTCATTGGCCTGTGGTGTCGGAGGCTCAACGGTTTGGAAACCAAGGTGCACAGATGCTTGTGGATCAATAACAATAGCTTGTATGCTTGAAACATTCCTTTCTCTTTCCTTGCTCGTTCGACTGACGTGATACAATGATGCCAGACCTTTTGCTTCCTAACCAGCATGGAATTTATCCTGGCATAAAAACTGATAGGATAGGAAAGAGCTGAGGATGAACGATCAGGAACGCCGGAAAGAACTGGCTCACTTCTTACGCACGCGGCGAGAACGTGTGTCGCCCCAAGCGGTAGGCTTGCCTGCTGGTTCACGGCGCAGAACGCCAGGATTGCGCAGAGAGGAACTGGCCCTGGTAGCAGGCATCGGAGTCACCTGGTACACTGGCCTGGAGCAGGGCCGCGCTATGACAGTCTCCACGCAGGTCCTGGAGAGCCTGGTGAGGGTGCTTGATATGAATACTGCCGAGCGCAACCATCTCTTTCTGCTAGCCCGCCAACAACAACCCGCCGATCCCTACCCCTTTACCACAGCCGTTAGCCCCGCGCTCCAATGCATTCTGGATAACCTGGGCACGTCCCCTGCCTACATCACAAATCCGCGCTGGGATGTGCTGGCCTGGAATAAGGCTATGACGTGCGTCTATCAGACCGACTTCGCTGCTCTCCCTCCCTCCGAACGCAATATCCTTCGCTTGGTGTTCACCTCTCACTCACAGCACATGCCCCTGGTCAACTGGGAGCAAGCGGCGCAGGGTCTGCTGGCCCTGTTTCGTGCCAGTACGGAACGCTACGTAGGAGAACCCTGGCTCAAGGAGCTGGTCGCAGAGCTGGAGCAAGCCAGCCCGCAGTTCCGTACGTGGTGGTCGCAGCACGCTATCCAGACCACCCATACAGAAAAAAAAGAACTGCATCATCCCCTGGTGGGACGCCTGATCCTCCAACCCACCACCTTCCAGGTCACCGACGCACCAGATTTGCGCATGGTCATCTACACGCCCCTGGCTGAAACGAATACTGCACAGAAGCTAGCACAGTTGATAGAACCAATGGAGATTCAGATGACCGAATAGTTCTCACAACACAGGTAGAGCAGGTCGTGGCACGGCGTGCTCGTGTGATGGGTTGGAAATGCTGATACCAGTTGTCGTGGATCCGGAAGGTGGTCTGCCATCCAGATCCACATACTTTTGTCGAGAAACTATTACAGGTGACCATCTGACCAATGTGCACCCGCTTCGTCTTGCGGGCCAAGGCAGCCGTCGTGGTCCAGTTCTTAAACGTCACTTCTTGCGACGGCCAGGGAACACAGCAGCTTTCGCAACGCGTGTCAGGATCGCCCAGTTGCAAGGTGCACCTTCTTTCGGATTCCTACACCTGGGAAGAATTGCTGTTAGTAAGCGGCACTGAAGCGTTGGCGAGTGAAGCGAGGCTGCTCCATCTCGTCGAGCAGAGCCACGGCATAATCTTCGGCTGAGATGCGGCACTCCCCTTGTGCGTTCATGACAAGCTGATCGATGCCAAGACGATAGGTGCCGGTGCGCTCGCCTGGCTCAATGAAGACAGGGGGACTGAAATAGGTCCAGTCCACATCGTCGTTCTTGCGATAGACCTCCCACTCTTCCAGTTTGGCCATCACTTCAGGTTTCCATTCTTCGGGAATAGGGATGACGTCCAACGCCCGCACGCCGGGCGCCACATCCATGGTCCCTGCGCCACCTACCACAAGCAGGCGCTTCACACCCGCACGTTTCACCCCTTCTAACAGAGAGTGCGCGGCTTCTGCCACAGCGGACCAGGGCTGATTCTCAGAAAGTTTGATGGCGCTGACTACCACGTCATGTCCTGCAACGACCTGTGTCACACTCTCTGGATTGAGGGCGTTTCCCTCTGTGAGCGTCAACTGCGGATGACGCAACTGGATGCGAGCTGGATGACGCACGATGGCCGTGACCTCGTGTCCTCTCCTGAGTGCTTCCTGTGCGACACGCTGTCCAATCATACCGCTGCCAAACAATGCCATTTTCATGTCTTTTGTACTCCTTTCCCTCTCTGGGACTCAACTTTTCATAATGGGTTCTGCCGGTTGGATGGCGAGTCATGGTGGCAACCACCTGCTCGCGGCACGTGCCGCCAGAACCTTTAGAGCTGGCTCATCAACCGTGCCAGGCGCACTGGCTCCTGCGCAGGATCTGAAACCCCAACAAGGCTGACCGCCAATTCATCCATCTCGGTCGCGAGCAGTTCCTGCAAGTGATCTTTTATCTTGCTCTCGCTGCCAAAGATCATGAGCTCAGACTTCATGGCCGAACTCCTTCTTGCCTAGTACGGGTATATACCCGCATCAGACAAAAAAATTTAGATGCTTATCTCTTCCAATTGAGAAAGCAGCGTCTTGAGCATCTGCAATTGATCCGGTCCCAGTGTATCTGCAACGACTGTCTGTGCCTTTTGCCACAAGGGATTGGCGAGAGAAACAGCTTCACATCCCTTCTGGGTGACGTGTACGGTATGCTCTCGTCGGTCGCTTCCTCTGCTCAGAGAGACCAACCCGTCGCGCGCGAGAATACGCACATTTCTTCCAATGGTCGAACGATCACTTCCCAGCGTGTGGGCAAGGTTGGTAATGCTTTGCTCGGCTTCACCCTCAAGAATGCTTTCCAGAAGCACAAATTGAGTCACCTTGAGACCACTGGGCGCAAGGACTCGATCATAGACCTCGGTGAGCGTTTGCGCTGCATAGCGTAGCATTGTGCAATGACAGGGAAACGTCCTTTTCATAATGTAAGTATATACCCGCATTTGGCAGATGTCAAGGGTCTCTCAGATTCCCACCAGGCTCAAACACTGTCTCTGATTCATATTTGCTCTATCTCCTTCTGAACTGGCCTTTTCGTGCTTGCCAGTGCCCCCGTCCCGTAACAGAACTGTCCTGTACTAGATTCTACCACGGGGACTCTCTTGCTGAAAAGAGAGTCCCCGTGGGTTTCGCTGTCCTACGAAAAAGTACTGGTGAGAGTGAATCCTGGCCACATCACTTCACATAACGCTATAGCCCCTTGACAGAAGATAGAATAGTATTGTATTCTTTTTCTAAATCGGAACAGAACTGTTCTGTTCCGATTTAGAAAAAGAGGAGAATGGATATGCTACTGACGAACAAGAACGCTGTCATCTATGGAGCAGGAGGAGCCATCGGCGGGGCGATTGCTCGTGCCTTCGCCCGCGAGGGAGCAAAGGTGTTCCTGACCGGTCGTTCGCTTCCTTCAGTCGAAGCCGTGGCCAGCGACATTCTTGCCGCAGGAGGAATCGCCGAGACCGCCCAGGTTGATGCGCTCGATGAACTGGCCGTCGAGAAGCACCTGAGCGCCGTCGTCGAGAAGGTCGGAGGGATTGACATCTCTCTCAACACCATCTCGCTGCCTCAGCGAGGGGTTCAGGGAATACCGCTCGTCGAGCTCTCGGCTGAGGGCTTCACTCTTCCAATCATGACCTACATGAAGTCTCACTTCTTGACGACCAGGGCTGCGGCCCGGCATATGGTCGAGAAGAAATCTGGCGTGATCTTGACACTCACTGCGACCCCCGCTCGCATAGCGGCCCCTCTGGTGGGAGGTATGGCACCGTCGTGGGCGGCGATCGAAGCGCTCACTCGAAGTCTGGCGGCGGAATACGGACGGCAGGGGGTCCGTGCCATCTGTCTGCGCTCGGATGCCATTCCAGAGACGGCAACGATTGCAGAGGTCTATAGTCTTCATGCCGACGCCCTGGGCATCACGCGCGAGCAGTTTCAGACTTTCAGCTCAGATATGAACCAACTGAAGCGGCTACCCACCCTTGCGGAGGTGGCGAATGTGGCGGCTTTCATGGCTTCTGATCAATCCAGCGCTATGACGGCGGCTGTTGTTAACCTGAGTTGCGGCTTAATCGCCGACTAGTGCTCGTAACAGACCTGTTTTGTGTAATAGAGAAGAAAGAAGAGTGTATGAACGAAACGATCAACACACAGCACTTACATGGCAAGAACGTGGTCGTCATCGGAGGCAGTAAAGGTGTGGGACGTGCCATTGTTGGCGCGACCCATGCACAAGGCGCCCAGGTGCTGGCCGTCGCGCGAAAGGCGGAGCCGCTCAACAAGCTCGCCGCTACCTTCCCGGGTGTTCGCGTACTCGCGCTTGACGCCAGTGACGAACGCGCTCCTGCGACGGTGTTTGCCACACTGTCGCCTGATATCCTGATTGTCTGTGCGGGCGCAATCCCGCATGCTGCACCGCTTGTGGAGCAAACCTTCGAGCAGTTCTCGCGCAACTGGAATAGCGAGGTCAAGATGTCGTTGCTCTTCTCTCAGGCCGCGCTGACCACTCCGCTTCCCTCTGGGGCGACCATTATCCTGATTTCCAGTGGTGCAGCCATTGGTGGTTCGCCGCTTTCCGGTGGCTACGCTGGCGCAAAGCGAACACAGATGTTTATCGCCCATTACGCCCAGCAAGATGCCGAGCGCTTGCATCTCGATTTGCGCTTCCTCGCGCTTGCACCAGGGGGCATGATGCCAGAAACAGAGCTGGGAAAAGCTGCGGTCGAGGCGTACGCTTCCTCTGTTGGTCTTTCAGCCACTGATTTCATCAAAAGGAGGGGATCTTCGCAAACACCGGAAGATGTTGCAAACGCGGTCGTCGAGTTTGCAAGTCATCCCAGGAGTCGAGAGGGAAACGTCTTCTTGATTTCTAGGAAAGGCATTGAAGCGTTGCCGTAGGTCTGCTGATAGAAGAGAAGCAAAGAACCTGACCTGGGAAAAGCGAAAGCCTTCTCTGATGACCTTTGAGAAAAGTGCTCACACGGAGCGCCAGTCATCTACCCTCAACGGAAGCGGCTGGAGGCTCCTCCGGTAATGGCCAGCATGGACTCGCGAATCTCTTTGATACGCTCGACAGCATCCCGCAACGGAAACAGATCAGGCGAGATTAGCAGGTCCGGGTCGGTCGCTACCGGGTGCCAGTAGACCCCATGGCGATCCACTGTGACCTCCGGTTCAAGGGCAGGCAATGAAATTGCCATCCCTTTGGTGGAAAAGCCGCGTCGAACGAGGGGACGAATAATATGGTCTTCGTCGGGAATACCGAGTTGGCGATGGAGCTGGCACATTGCGGAGAGGTCGTGCCTGTTTTCAGGCGTCTCGGTTGTTCCCAGGCGAACGTGGAAACCTGCGGCTTTGAGGCGGACAAGAGCATCAATGGCCTTTTGCCAGCTTCCTGCTCCCCGGTACACATCATGGGTCATCGCATTTGAGCCATCCAGGCTGATCTGGATCGTCAGGCGCTCGCGGGGGGCCAGCGCCTCTAGCTGGGCGAGGCGCTGGCCTTTGAGCAGAATGCCGTTGCTCAGGACGGTCACCCGCATCCCCTGCTCTAGTCCACAGGAGATCATCTGGAAGATATCGTGCAGGATGAAAGGCTCGCCGCCAGTCAGGAAGAGATCCGTCATCCCTAACGCTCTCGCCTCGTCGATCAGACGGCCAACCTCCTGGAGCGGAAGTCCATTGCGCTCGGCCCCCACGAAAGACTCTGCTACGCAATAGGTACAGGAGAGATTGCAGTCATAGTTGCTATAGATCCAGAGACGATGGAGTAAATTCTCTCCAGACTCTCCGGGTAAATCGCTATGAGCGAATGGCATGTTTCACTCTCCTCTCGTTGTTGGGGCCAGTACATTTCTCAGAAGGAGTAATCGGGGGCTGTGATATTGCCTTGCTGATCGTAAAAGCTTGCCAGTGCTACAGCCGCCTCAAGGGCCAGGTAGCCATCGACTCTTCCTGGATACCACGCTTGTAATCCTTCCAGATCGCACAAAGGGCGAACCTCCGGGTCATCATACGACATATCGATAAGCAACGATTGAAAATATGTAATCAAGTCGGCGGGAGCCGTTGAGACCACGGTGAAGTTACAGTGGTCAAAGGAAGAGGTCCGAGTGAGCATGCGCGTGGTCCCGGCAGGCAATGTTCCCTCCAGGAGAAAGCGATGATAGTTCCCTTCGAGCAGGCACGCGGCATCGGCATCGCCTGCCAGGAGGGCCAGGGCAGCATCGCGCTCTCCACCAACATGGTCTCCATGCTTGCCGACAAATACATTATGGTAGTGAACCACGATATCTCTGCCCCCAACGAGTCCAAGCGTATGCAGATGCGCCAGTGGAAGGAGGGTGGCCTGTGGTGAATCGACTGCGCCAACGGCCACAACGCCACCCTTCAGATCGGTTACCGCCTTGATCGGAGCATCTTCACGCACCACGACAACTGAGGTCAGATCACAGTCGGTATCGCGCATCACAATGGCCTGTGCCTCCATCCCCTGTGCGCTGGCGAGGCGACGCGCGCGCACCCAGGCCAGGGGCGAATTCCATGCCACGTGAATATGACCAGCGATGAGGGCTTCAACCTGGCGTTCGTAGTTCGAGTACAGCACATAATCCATCCTGAGCCCATGTCGCGCGAAATAGTCTTTGAACCCTTCCCAGATCGTCACCACTTTGGGATCATAGGCCACTGCCCCAAGCAATAGGGCGCTTTCCTTGCTCATAGCTCTCTTCCTTTCTCTTCTTAGCCAAACAATGGCATCCCACACACCGCTTTACCAATAAAATCGTAGAGGGCATCCGTTGTCGGCGCCATCACGGTGGAGGCACGGGCATCGCGGAAGTTACGTTCAACTCCGACTTCTTTGCGGAATGCGGCTCCTCCGCACACACGCATGGCAAGATCAGCGACCTCGGTTGAGGACTCACCTGCGGCGGCTTTGATTTCCAACACGCGCAACATGGCGTCTTCGCGGCCGCTTTCCAGGGCCGCGATGGTATCGAGCAGGAGCGTGCGTGCCATATCCGTTTTAATACGCATGCGCGCAAGATAGGCGCGAACCGTTGGCAGGTCGGCAATCGATTGTCCAAGGTGCTCAAGTTTCGTCGCGCTCACATGTGCTGCAGATCTGGTCGTTGCCATCTCCATCAAGCCAACACTCAGCGCGGCATTCATCAACTGGAAGTAGGGCAGGACGATGCCCATCATGACATCAAAACCCTTGCCATCTTCACCCAGCATAGCTTCTTCTGACACGATGACCCCCTCGGCGATCACCGGGCTGGAAGCATTGCCACGCAGCCCCAACCCGTTAAACGGTGCTACCACCCGCAGACCCGGCGCATCGGATGGAACGAGCCAGATCGTGCTCAATCCCTCGGTGAGCACGGGACGGCTCGACCAGACATAGCTGTCCGCCTGTCCTGCCCCAGTAATCCAACTCTTCTTCGCATCAAGCCGGATCTTGCCGTCAAGAGGGGTGGCGGCACTGGTTGCCGCCCAGAAGTGGCTGCGGGAGCTACTCTCGGAGAAGGCCAGCGTCGTGACATGTTGCCCCCTGGCAATCGCCTCGCGCACCTCTCGCGGCCCATAGGCTTCGATCACCGCGGTCCCTGCATAGTGCATGCAGACCACCATAGCGGTGGAGGCGCACTGTTTGCCAATTGCCTCAATGACGAGGGTAGCGGCACGATGTGCTTCACCAAGTCCACCCACTTCTTTGGCGCTGATGAGTCCCAGAAGCCCTGCTTTCCCCAGCGCTTCCAAAGCGGCTCGCGGATAGGATCCAGCCTGGTCAACCTCGATAGCTTGAGGAGCAATGGTTTCTGTAATCACACGGTCAAGCGCGTCGAGATAGGAGGAATGCTGCGTGGTGGTAATCGTTGACATGCAAACTCACTTTCTTTTTGGCTCTCTACGGTTATTCTCTTGAGAAGTTCATCCTTCCATCATCCTCTACAGACTCTCTTGGCCAGTTGGCGTATCACGCCTGGTCAAAAAGGCTGCAACGGCTCCTTCCAGCCGAGAAATGTTAATATGTTGTGTCAGGGGGCCTCCCAGACCGAAGACGTAGCCAGGAAAAAGCTTCCCCTCATGGATACAGCGCTCTACATCTGCCGTTGCCTCCTCGGTTTCTTCAAAGAAGACGGAGGTCACGTGGAAATTGCCAAGAAAACCGACGTGATGCTCCCTGGCAATTTCTCCGACGTAGGAGAGGGCCATGCACTCGTCAACGGCCATACTGTGTGCGCCGCAGCCTGCCATCTCACGGATGACTCTCACGCTCTCTCCTCACGCCCACAGACTTGAGGTTTTGCCGGCCTGATGGATCACCTGCCACGCTGGCTGTAAATTGGGCACAACGTACTGCCGAAAATAGGATGGCTGCAACATCGTGGCCGGAGTGTCATTGATGGCAACGATATCGCAGCCGATGGTCTCCGCATAGATACGCGCGGAGATCGCGCTCACCTGCCCTGTATAAGCGAACAACTGAGCGGCGCACTCCGGAGAGCGGAAGAGGTCGCTAAACAACTTCATGCCACGCAACTGGTAGGCGATCGTACAGGGGCCAGCGGCTATGCCTACCAGGGCCACATCACGTCGCGCTAACTCAGACTTTGCCAATGCCCCGGCGGCAATGATGGTAGGCCAGCGCCCTGTCATTTCATTGGGCAGGGGAGGAAGATGCCCGATGAACTCCTCTGGTGCAAGCTGGGAGAGCGGAGAGGAAATGATGGAAGGCGGCCCCTGTTCTGACCAGTGCGGCATACAACCGAGTGCCATCGCTTCCACGCTCGGGTCATCGAGCAAAGGGATGCCATCGCAGCGATAGCGGTCCGTACAGAGAAGTGCCCCTCTGGCGAGAAGTTCAGCATCCTGCAAATACTGCTGAGCACTGACGCCAAGCAGTTGGGCCGCATGCGTACCGATGTGCGGAAGCCAGGGGGTGGATATAACCTGCTCCCCTCGCAACGCCTGTATGAGCAGACCTTTCGCCATACCGTCCGTCTCTCCTTCCGAATCTTCCTTCCTTAGTAGGACACGCCAGTTCCATCATTAGAGAGGAACTCGACGAGCTTGGCTCCTCCAACAATGGTGGCCCCTTCAATCAGGTCAGCATCGGTGTAGCCCCGCTTCTTGAAACAAGGAGAGCAGACCCAGAGCATCCCGCCAGCAGCAAGAAAGTTCTGCAGCAAGGTTGACATGGGCTGGAAGCCTTCTTCATGGATCTGGTCGGCAATCCCTTTGACCGAGAGGCGCACGCCTTCACTACTGAGAAAAACCAGCGTCTGCTTACCAGAGGCGACAGCCGCATTAGCGACAACCAGGGCCACCGTCGAGCGGTCGGGATCATCGGTGGAGCGAGTCAGGTTCACACAGAAGTGGTTCAACATGATTGGTTGACTCCTTTCACGAGAAGAAATTGATGGCCATTCTCATCAGGCAAGATCTGACGCAGGGTATTGCTAGTCATCCGACACCAGGCAGCAATGTCTCCTGCGGCAGCGGGATCATAGGCAGTCACGAGCAGCGTTTGTCCGGGGGCGAGGGGACGCAAAGCCAGCATAAGTTCCATCAGGAGCTGCCCGCAGCCCTGTTCACCCAGATCCAGCACCCGGTCGGGAGGCGGGGAGGGCTTCATGCTCCCCCTTTTTGGACAAAATAGCGATTTCGTTGTTCGCCTTCCTGCTCGGCGAGCAGATGGTTCCCAGTCATCCGACACCAGGCCGGCAGATCTTCACGGACGCCCAAATCCGTGGAACGCACTTCGAGCACGGCTCCGACTTCGAGCCGTTTCATCGCTTGCAGCATGAGCAGGAGGAGACCGCCACCACAGCCCTGATCACCCCCATCGCAGAGGGCGCTGACAGCAATCTCTTGTCCACAGCGAGTACGAAAGAGGTTGATCAACATACAAGACTCCTCACAGGGAATGGTCCTCTCATCGCAGAAAAACCGCTTGCCTCCTCTGCAATCTCATTGCATTCGACTTCTTCGATTCCTCTTAAGCATATCACATTCCTGGTGTTCTAGAGGCGAACGCCACTAACATCGACGCCTGGGTAGCCGTTTCGTCCCCCTGACCTAAAAAGGCCATACGACCATCTCTCTTTTGCTCGAATAGCGGCTCATTTTACTTCTCTAGGATTCGCCAGCGTCTTTGCGCTTCCAGAGCTTTTGTGAGGGAATACGCAGAGCACGATTGAATTTACTTGAGGCGTTTTCCCAGGCAATAATCTCCGTCAACTCGACCAGTTCGTCATCGCTATAGAACTGACGCAAGAGGGCGAAGAATTCATCGCTCACCTCCTGTCCAGTGATAGTCATCCTATCAGCGTATTCCAGCGTTATACGCTCGATCTCATTATAAAGCGGACTGGTCTTGTAATCGCTTAGTGCGAGAATCTTCTCATCAGAAATACCCAGACTGCTACCCACGGCAGCATTGATATCTTGTCAGAACTCACACCCATTGATCGAGGCCACACGCCGATTGACCAATGCCTGCACCTTCTCATCGATCAATCCCGAAGTCGCGATACCCGTCCACATCGCTCGCGCCCCACGGAAGATCGTGGGCCTTCGCGCATACACCAGATGATTGAGCAGTGGCGCTCCCCATGTCTTTGCCTGGGCTTCCAGGACTTTACGGGTATAAGTATCTGCCTCTTCGAGATTTATTCCGTCGATTCGTGCCATGATGTGTATCTCTCTCCTCTTATTTGCTTCGCCTCCTCATAGAACCAGAGAAGTACGTGAACAACGGATGTAGTATCATACTATACAATCAGGGATAACCAGAAAAGAGCCAATCACACTGGAAAAATCGCTTACCCTGCCAACCGATCGCAATGGACGTACCAATAAGTTTCAAGGAGGAAAACTCTTGACCTATCTCCCCTCTCTTCTCACACTCGCCGGAGTATGGCTCCTGCTGGTGATCAGCCCCGGCCCCAATTTTGTGACTACCGTTCATCATAGTATCTCACGCTCACGACGCGCTGGCCTGGTCGCGGCCCTCGGGGTGGCGGCGGGCACTTTCCTCTGGGTAACCGTGAGCATTGTTGGTCTGGGTGTCCTGCTGGCGCGTGTAAGCTGGTTGGTGGAGATCATAAGGCTCCTGGGGGCCATCTATCTCTCCTTCCTGGGCTGTAAGATGATCTGGCAGGCTCATCGTCAAAAACGCGCACAACAATCTGAGCATACATCTCTCCCCACCTCTCATAGCTCATCCTGGATTGCTGGTTTCCTGACGAATCTCAGCAATCCAAAGACGGCTGTCTTCTTCAGCAGTTTGTTTGCCCTGCTTTTGCCTGCCAATCCACCCATCTGGTTTCAGCTGGCTTGCATTGTGACCATCGTGCTTATCTCCGCCACCTGGTATTGTATCGTCGCCTGTATGTTCTCCTTCGGCCCCATCATGCGCTTCTACGGTCGCGCAAAGCAATGGATGGATTATATCACCGGCGGAATCCTGGTGGCGCTTGGCATCCGTCTCGCCGTTTCCAAATAAAGCGGGACACACGTTTTTTGCGGGGAGGCTTGATTGATCGTCGTACGCGAGCCTCTTGAGGTCCTCTATTTCTCCAACACAATCTGCATTCGCGCGACATCAGGAGACGGGGCCTTCTTCCCATCCGACCACGTACAGGTGAGTAGCGGGGTGAAACCAATCTTAGCAGCCAGAGCGCAAAACTCGGCAGGTGTGTACAGCTGCCAATCAAAATGATCTTCCCCGCGCTCACCATCCTCATCGCTATATCTCAGTTCAGTATGCAGGCGCTGACCCTGAAGACGCGTGCTCGCTTCGATGCTGATACCGTTGATCTCCTGGCGCGTAGAACCCTGATGCTGCTCATAATATTCGCGGTTATAACTATCGATGACGAAACGGCCTCCAGGCGTCAGTTTATGATAGATCTGGCGCAAAATCTCTTGATTGGTCTCCTCGCCAAAATAACAGAAGCTCTGCCACATGTTGAGCAGGCGCGCTCGGCCTCCTCTTGATTACACTTTCTTCTTCCTGGATACTTTCTGCCAACTCAGCAGTGCTTGTTCAGCCTCCTCCTGATTGGTGGCCACACCAATTTTGAGCATCTGCTCCTGAAGGGTGGTCAGATGTTTGATCTGACGGATCTGCTCTTTGGCCAGGGGGGTTAATGCTGGGAAGCGACCCCCTATGAGTGCCAGCACCATCTTGCGAGCCTGACGTAACAACTCTGCTTCGTGCTCCCGAGCCCTGGCCCGCTCCTCCTCAATGCCCTCTTTGCGTCCCTTCTCCAGGCCTTCAGCAATGCCTTTCTCGACCAGTTCCCGCATGAACGTTGATTCCGGTAATGTCTCGAACATCTGTTGTTTCCTCCTGATTAACCACTCATAGTCTTCAGTGCTATAGGTACGAAAGGCCAGTTCGGCCAAACAGACGGTCAGAAACTCGGTTTCTAACTCGTTCATGGCTCGTAATTGCTCACAGGTGTCTTCGACCAGTGTGCGGACCGTGCCGTCTTTGGTCAAAGAGAGTAGCGGCCACACGCCGATCTCGTTACGAGTGAGCAGTTCATCGCGGCTCAGTTTTCTGAGTTCCACACTCTCAAAGTCAAAGAAGAGGCGCAACTTGCCACAGGCGTGCCACTGCATTGGTGAGATCGGGACCTCGCCCTGACTGGTCAGATACAAGACGCCGCACGTTGCCAGTTGTTTTTGCAACAACTCTGTCTCTATAGTATACCTTATGAGACGCCGGTCCATCCGCAGATCGTTGCGGGTTTGAGCCTCGATTTGCAACAACTCTTCCTTGCGCTGGTAGCGGACCATCATCAAGATATCCATTTCCAGTTCATCGCCTGTCGCCTCATTGAGGCCGACGGGCAGGAAAGAGAGAAAGATGGCTCCTGGAAGAAAGAGACTGACAAAGACTTGTGGGTAGAGACGGATCAGTTTTTTGATCAGACGATCCCAATAATTGTGGATTTCCATCGGTGCTCCCTCACTTTCTACCTGATGCCCTGAATATAACATAGATCTTCCGTTCTTGCAATATATTTCTATTTATTTGTCAAACACAATTTATCCACTTATATCTTTATATACATATGTATCTATATTTTATTTCTTAAGAAGGAGAAGAAGAACAAATGGTTGAGTTTATGTCCTGGCAGGACATAAACTCAACCATTCATACATCAGCAGATATGTGGAAGATTAGACCTGAAGAGTATTCGTCTCGCTCAACGTCCCCACCTCTACACGTATCGGCAGGAGCGACTCCGCCCAGGCCAGCAGGTATTGCGCGGTAATCAGGACGGCATCTGAGAGCATCGGCCCAATGTAGGGTCCCACTCGCTGCTGCCAGACCTCATTCGTGACCTCATCTCTGTTGTATGTCCGCGTCCACTCAGGTTTGCATACTTTCCGCAGGTAGGTGTCCTTTGTACGACGCGCCACCGCTTTGATGTAGCCCTGTGGCATCACACCCAGCGCCAGCGGGACATAGCGCTCAGGCAGTTCAATTACATTGAGCGTGGTCTTGGCGTACCGCTCAAAGGCGGTATGATAGCCGCAGTTCAAGGAGGAGAGCCAGGTGAAGTTGGCGGCATGCATCGGTTGCGTCATATCTCCCAGAAAGTGCAGAGTGAGCCCCAGGTTATAGCCCGCCACGCTCATATCGCCGGCTTTATACGCTTCACGCGACACATGATAATAGGTCGTCGCACGCGTCACGGCTGTCAGCGCTTTCTCATTCATCCAGTTGGTCTGCGTGTCAGGATCATAGAAATGACTCTTCCAGGTTGGACAGAGGCCAAACGGCAGCAGTGGATCAGTATAAGGAGCTTTATGATCTGGCTCATAGACTCCCCGGCATACGTTGTCATGGAAGGCATCTCCGCTCTTCCCCAACCCAGGTTTCATCAGTTCATAGGCGAACTGACCTGCTTCTCTCTCACTTTGGAGCAGTTCCGCTGCACGATTGACGATCCACAGGTGTGTATTATCTTTCTCGGTAAAGGCGGCTTCGTCAGGCCCAGGCTGCATGGGGAACTCCAATTCTCGACTACCCACCAATTCTCGCGGATGCAGGTCCGCTCTTTGCGTGGCTAACGATCTTGAGAAGAATGCTGACATGCTCTTGATTTTCGCTGTTCTTTCCTTACCTACCATTCAATAAACTTATAACAAATGCATGTTAAGACGTAGTTATGCCAATCTAAAAATGTGGCTAAGGGTAGCAAAAAGCAGAAAAGCGTGCAAGATGGTTTCGCGAAACCATCTTGCACGCTTTTCTGCTTTTTGCTACCCTTAGCTAATCGTCTCCCCCGGCTTCATATCCAACACCTCGACATCGCTCAGGCCAATGCCTGCCAGCTCTTCGCGCAGTTGGGCTGGCGTACCAGTTAGTGCTGGGAAGGTGGCGTAGTGGCCTGGGATAACCTGTTTGACACCCAGCAAGCGTGTCGCCAGCGCCGCTGCCTTCGGCCCCATCGTGTAGTGGTCGCCAATTGGCAGGATGGCCAATTGGGGTGCATACAGTTCGCGAATCAGTTGCATATCGCTAAAAACCGTGGTGTCTCCGGCGGCGTAGAACGTAAAGCCATTCTCCAGCCGCACTACATAGCCCACCGGCACGCCGATATAGACATTCTCGCCAGGAAAACTTGAGCTGTGTATTGCGGTGGTCATGGTGACGGTAATGCCTTCAATGGTCTCCGAGCCGCCGAGATTGAGGTCAACGACCTGTTTGACCCCCTTTGCAGCGAGAAAGTGGGCAAATTCGTAAATGGCTACCGTGGGTGGCTGATATTTCGTCGCGATCTCTAATAGGTCGCCGACATGATCGCCATGCCCGTGCGTCATCAGCAGCAGGTCAACTTTGTCCACCTGTTTCTTATCCGCCGGGCAGGCCGGATTTCCCGTCAGCCAGGGATCGATCAAAATAACCTTCCCTTGTGGACTCGTCACCTGGAATGTGCCATGCCCCAGCCAGGTGAAATGCGCCCCATTGAGCATAAATAACTCCTTTCTGCTCAACCGCTGACCCCTGCACAGGCGGTTTCAACCCAGCAGATTCTGGTAGCGCTCCGCTAGATCAGGTCATGTTTAGCCAGCCATGCAGAGATCAATCAAAAATCCAGGAAACTTCTTGCTTGCGTCGCTCTTCGTACGCTTCAATTTCCTTTTGATGATACAACGTTCTACCAATCGCGTCCAGTCCTTGCAGTAGAGCTTCTTTTCTGAATCCGTCGATCTCGAAGGGCAGCACATGCCCCGCTGGGGTGGTGATGCTCTGCCCGTCCAGGTCAACCTTCAGCTCATAGCCTTCGTTCGCCTCAACTTCGCTGAATAATTCCTGCACGCTAGCCTCGTCTAATGTGATCAGTAGCATGCCATTGTTAAAGCTGTTGTTATAAAAGATGTCGGCAAAGCTGGTGCTGATGATCGTTTTGAAACCATACTCGTCCAGCGACCAGGGCGCGTGCTCGCGTGAAGAGCCACAACCAAAATTATCGCCCGCCAGCAAGATAGTGGCGTTTTTGTAGCGCGGCTGATTTAAGACAAAATCAGCGTCGTCCTGTCCGATATTGCCGTCTATATAGCGCCATTTGGCGAACAGTTTATCGCCGAAGCCTGTGCGCTCGATGGATTTGAGGTATTCCGCGGGTATAATATCGTCGGTGTTCACATTGGCCCGGTTGAGCGGCATTACGATGCCTTGATGTGTGGTGTATGCTTCCATGAAAAATCTCCTCCTGCTGTTACCACTCGCGAATATCGACGAAATGTCCGGCAATCGCCGCCGCCGCAGCCATAGCGGGGCTGACCAGGTGGGTGCGCCCCCCCTTGCCCTGACGACCCTCGAAGTTGCGATTGCTGGTTGAGGCGCTGCGTTCTCCCGGCGCCAGGCGATCATCGTTCATACCAAGACACATGCTACATCCCGGCTCGCGCCAGTCAAAGCCTGCTTCTTTAAAGATGATATCCAGCCCCTCTTCTTCGGCCTGCTTTTTGACCAGTCCACTCCCGGGCACGACCATCGCCTGGACGGTCGACGCGACATGCTTCCCCTTGACAACACTGGCCGCCAGCCGCAGATCTTCTATGCGGCTATTCGTGCAGCTTCCGATAAAGACGCGATCCACGTTGATATCCTGCAGGCGCGTTCCTGGCTTCAAATCCATGTAGGTCAGGGCGCGCTGAGCTGCCTCCCGACTGGCTGCATCTTTCATGTTCTCAGGATCGGGCACGCTGCCTGTGACTGGTGCAACCATCCCCGGTGTCGTGCCCCATGTGACCTGCGGGGTGATATCGGCTGCCTTGAGCACAACCACGCGATCATAGCTGGCTCCCTCGTCCGTTTTGAGTGTGCGCCAGTAGGCGACCGCTCGCTCCCACTCTTCTCCTTTGGGCGCGAAGGGGCGTCCCTTGAGATAGGCAAAGGTCGTTTCGTCGGGGGCGATCATCCCTGCGCGCGCCCCCGCCTCGATCGACATGTTACAGAGCGTCATGCGCCCCTCCATTGAGAGTGCGCGAATGGCCGAACCAGTGTATTCGATGCAGTGACCCGTGCCGCCACCTGTGCCGATCTGCCCGATGATATAGAGCATCAGGTCTTTGGCGGTACAGCCACGTGGCAATTTTCCTTCGACACGCACCTCCATGGTCTTTGAACGCGGTTGTGACAGACACTGGGTTGCCAGCACATGCTCCACTTCACTGGTGCCGATGCCAAAGGCCAGTGCGCCAAACGCTCCATGTGTAGCGGTGTGGCTATCTCCGCAGACGATGGTCATGCCGGGCTGCGTGACTCCCTGCTCTGGCGCGGTTACATGCACGATGCCGTTGCGCGGATCATCCAGGTTAAAAAGGTTCACGCCAAATTCGGTGGCATTCTTGAGCAGGGTCGAGACTTGCAGGGAGGAACTACGATCCGCGATGGGGATCAGGCTGCGCTTTCCATAACTGCCAACGGGTGTGGTGGGAATATTGTGATCCACCATGGCAAAGGTCGCGCTTGGTCGTAAAACACTGCGACCTGTGAGCCTCAACGAGGCAAATGGTTGCGGCGACGTGACTTCGTGGACCAGATGGCGATCAATATAGATCAGCGGGGCCTGGCCCGGCTCTTCTCGTACAATATGAGCATCCCATATCTTTTCATATAAGGTGCGCGGCTGTGTAGAATGGTCCATCAGTATCTTCCCTCTTTCTGTCAAAGAAATCTTATACAGGAGTATAATAGACTTCTGATGATATGTCTAATACTTCTTTAACAAGAAGATGATGCCCACACGGTATCACCCCCGCATAGGAGCACATACACGCCATGGAGTTTCGTCAACTGACCTACTTTCTTACTGCTGCTCAGACGCAGAACTTTCGCCAGGCCGCTGAACTGTGCCTGGTCGCCCAGCCCGCCCTCAGTCGCCAGATCGCCGCACTGGAGGCCGAGTTAGGTGTGGAATTGTTCAAGCGCTCCAGGCAACGTGTGACGCTGACCGCCGCCGGTCAGGAGTTCGCCACGTACGTCAGCAATGCCTTCGAGCAGTTACAATTAGGGCAACAAGCTATGGCCAAAATTCAAGAGGGTGAGGGCGGCACGGTAGTCGTGGGCAGCGTTGAACCTCTGACACATGCTTTCCTCCCCGAGATTTTCGCTGCCTTTCATCAACAATACCCACAGGTTCGCCTTACTGTCCGCGTCAGTCGTACCGATGAGTTAATGACGTTGGTAGAGCAGGGAGAGGTGGATCTGGGCCTGCTCTTCAACCCGACCATCCATTCGGAATTAGTCGTTATGCAGGAATTGTTTCGTCAGCCGCTCCAACTATTGGTCGCACAACATCATCCCCTGGCCCAGGTCTCCGTCAGTTCGTTGACGCTGGCACGCATCATGGCCGAGCCCCTTTACCTGTTAGGTCCCACATCACGCCTCCGCAAGATCATCGATCGTGTCTGTATGCAGAGGGCTATCGTTGTGCAGCCCCTCGTAGAAATTGACGCTATCGAAGGCCTCAAAGCGCTGGTCAGGCAGGGGAATGGGGTCACACTTATGTTACCTGCGTTACTGAGGCCAGACCAGGTTGGAGGCGATCTCATCCTCTTACCCATCGCCGATATGACGGAGGAGTTTATTTTCGCACTGGTCTATCGCCGCTTCGGCTCACTCTCCAAACAGGCCCGCCAATTTATGAATACAATCACCGGAACTCCTGGTCAATCAATTTCACCAACCAATTGATCGATCCCTACAGAAGAGGATAAAGTAGAAAGGGAGTTTCCTGTAGGGACCGTGGTCCGCAGGTCATGCCTTGCGGATTGATCATGCCCACAGCATAGCACAGCTATATTCAAAACACAATATATTTCTATTTATTTTTATACTATCTTAATAAATAAACAGTCGTCTGGTAATCGATCAAGCGCGGTATCAAGATCAATCACCAGACGATCAGGCATTCCACCCTACTTATCAGGCTTCATCCGAAAGGAGGTATCATCTGTCTGTGCTGCCTCCTGCTCGCCTACCTCGTTCATCCTGGTCAGCGAGACCCTTTTCAGCTTGGAGTCACTCACTTTGAGCGATGGCATTGATGCCTCCACGGCAACATCAGGCGGTATATTGACTGGCGAGTTAGCCCGGCTATACATGTCGCGCAATCGACGTCCCCAAACCACAGGCATCAGTTGTTGATCAATCCCATAATAGCCAGCAATACGCCAGGCCATCACTAGTAGGAGGGAGAGCACGCCCAGAATGACATTTGTACTCACCGTACCGGCCATCAGATACATCAGGTTCATCAGTAATCCAAAAAAGGCTGCGACCCCTGTTAAACAGCCGAAAATGAGGCCCAGACCAACCAATATTTCGCCAAAGGTCACGATATAGGAGCATATTCCGGCGTTTGGCAAGATAATATCGCGTAGAAAGGCCGCATACCAGGGCTGCACACTGGCATTACTCCCCTGCGACAGACTAATCGCGTGCTGCAAATAAGCGGTCAGTGCTCCCCCGTCGTTGTTACCAAAAATCCATGGTGCACTTCCTGTGGCCTGTCCAAAATTGGTGAACTTTATGGAATAACCCGTTAATTTCTCCCACCCGGCCGTCAGCCACTGATAGCCAACATACAAACGCACAATCAGCCACAGCCACGCCATCCAGGTATTCGCAAAGAAAAACTTGCTTATCCACAGTCGCGGTATCTTCGTGACCATCTTCGGATGCATTGCGTCGATCATGATTTCACCTCCCCCTTCCTTCTCAAAAACTTGCGTATCGCATTAGCAATAAAAGCAATCTAGCAATAATAGTAGGCGTCAGAATCGTTCCTGTCAAGCTGAACGATGATAAATTCGCGCTCTGATGATATGAATTTGCGCCCTCATATATATTTCCAGTGAAGGGGGCTGTTCCCTCAGAGATGCCGCTCCGCGGACTCCGGCTTCACACGTTGCGCCTGATTTGGTGCCTGCTCGTGCTCTGTGACCTGCTCGTGTTCTTCGGTAGTCAGACCGGGTTCTATCACGTGCTCGACACCCTGTGCCCATCGATCAGCGCCAATTGTAGTATCACCGATCAACTCACTCCACAAACTCTCCCTCTCCTCCAGCAGGCCGGGATCTCCCTCCATACCTACGCATTCTCTGTGTGGATCGGTGATCTCCTGACCTCTGCTGTCTTTCTCCTCGTTGGTGCGGTCATTTTCTGGCGCAAACCTGATACCTGGATGGGGCTCTTTGTTTCGTTCTTCCTGATCAACTTTGGATCGCTGGGCGTCTCACTCACGCATGTAAATGCCTTTGCGATTGACTCCTCAAATAACCCTTTCTACGTAATCATGGGTATCATCAGCATACCATTATCGATTCTGGCCTATCTTTGTATGGCCTTTTTCTTCTTTACCTTCCCTGATGGTTGCCTTGTTCCGCGCTGGTCCTGGGTGCTCACCTTGCTCTGGGTGGTGAACGCTGCCTTCTGGGTAGCTCCTCCTGACTCGCCCTTCCAGATCACCAGGTGGCCACTGATCCTCATGGCGAGCGAACTTTTCCTTGTCTTTGGCGCATCCCTCAGTACTCAGATCTATCGTTATCTGCGGGTGGCTTCCCCGCGAGAGCGTCAACAGATCAAATGGCTTATCTATGGCCTGGCGCCTGTGCTCATTTTGCCGCTCGTCCTGGGATTTCTCCAACTGCTTGTTCCTTCTCTCGCTGGCTCACTCTTCCAGGTAGTGACAGAGCCGCTGTTCCGCTTCTACTACTTGCCCATTCCTGTGTGTGTTGGTATCGCTCTTCTCTTTTACCGCTTATGGGATATCGATCTGATCATTAACCGTACGCTGGTGTATGGTATGCTCTCAGCCTGCGTGGTTGGCAGTTACATTGCTATCGTGGCCTATCTTGGCGTACTCTTCCGCTCCAATGGTAATCTTCTGCTCTCGCTTGTTGCCACCAGCATCGTAGCCATTGCTTTCCAGCCTCTACGCAATCTGCTCCAGCGCAGCGTCAACCGGCTGATGTACGGCAGGCGCGACGAGCCTTACGCCGTTCTCGCACACCTCGGTCAACGCCTGGAAGCGACTCCGATCCCTGAAACTGTCCTGCCCACGATTGTCGAAACCATCGCTCAGACGCTCAAACTTCCGTATGTGGCAATCCAACTTGCCGCACCGCTACCTCACATTTCACGGGAAGGAGCGACTCCACTGCCAGACGAAAC
>Ga0070730_10001340_pt1 | contig 23843 bp, 19 predicted proteins | sample Coa_R1_3_FD_66447 | JGI IMG/M metagenome (GOLD analysis project Ga0070730, IMG submission 66447) | Surface soil microbial communities from Centralia Pennsylvania, which are recovering from an underground coalmine fire - Coalmine... | ecosystem: Environmental > Terrestrial > Soil > Unclassified ... | reverse complement strand
TCCTTCGTTGCTGCCGACCCTTCCGCGGCCTCCGCCGGCACGCCCAACGATATCCGCTCTGAATTGCTGAATCTCGTCAGCCTCGTCCGGGATCACCCGGACTGCCCCCTTTCCGTCTTCGGCCATGCCGACCCCGTCGGCGATGACGACTACAACAAACTTCTCAGCGGCCGCCGTGCCATGGCCATCTACGCTCTCTTGATTTTCAATAGTGATTCCGGCACGGCTCTCAAACTCTGGCGCGACAACGCCGGCAAGGAAAACTGGGGATCGAATCAGCGCGACATGATGCAGAGCTTCACCGGCCTGCCCTCCGGAACCCAGGATCCCGCCCTCATCCAGGCTTATTTGCAGAAGCTCTGTCCGCCCGCTTTAAAACTCGCCAAAACCGATTTTCTCGCGCGAGGCGCCGATGCCAGTGGCAAGGGCGACTATCAAGGTTGCGGCGAATTCAATCCTTTGCTCCTCTTCTCGAAAGAGGATCAGGACAGATTCGATAAAGCTGTGCGCGGAGACACGAAAGATCCAGCGAACCAGGCCACCCTGGACGAGCGCAACGTCGGCAACTCACCCAACCGCCGCGTCCTTATCCTCATGTTCCGCAAGGGTAGCCGCATCAACCCAGCGAAATGGCCTTGTCCCACCGCGACCGAAGGTCCCGCAGCTTGCAAAAAACGCTTTTGGGGCGGCTCCGATCCCGGCGATCAGCGCCGCTCTCGGCGCCTCTCTGGCGAGGAGCGTCACTTCGAAGATCAGCGCGACACTTTCGCTTGCCGCTTCTACCAGCGGATTTCAGACTCTTCTCCCTGTGACGCCGTTCTTCCCCCTTCCGTCAAAATCATCCCCGAAGCCGCCGTCGCCTGTCCCGGTCACATTTTTAAGCTGCAAGCAGTTGGCGCGCCCGTAGGCGGGGATTTTGAATGGACCGTCACTGGAGCCGATCTCGTCGACGCCAAAGGCAAGCCCGCGAAAAAAGGGGATACGGTTTTTCTCCGCAGTTTCAAACCGGACAATGACAAGGCCAATATTCCCGCTCAGAAAGCCACCGTCTCCCTCAACTACGTGACTGCCCAGGGAAGCGCCGTTGCCAATCTGCCTGTCACCATTCACGCCATCGATTTTGTCGTCACAAACGACGCCGTCGCTGGCGGCAGAGTCGCCGCGGGCGGCAACGAACGGCCCGCGGGTGTCACTCTCTGGAATGATTCAGCCACCGGTCTCCCGGAAATGAAGACCGATCCCGAGGTCCAGATTAAGCTTGATCCGTCCTGCCCGCGAAAAGATGATTGCGCCACGAATTTCCAGGTCGGTTGGCTTCAGACCATGCTTACTAACGACCGCCGTATCCGCTTCGCAAAAGCTCTTCTCACCTGGTCTTGTCCTATGCCCATCCGCGATGTCTGGGATCCCGATGCCCAAAAGCCTTTTTATCATGAGCCTTTCGTAATGGGCTTTCTTAAAGACGGCGATAAGGCCACCGCTCATCACGAGGACAGTCCTTCTTTGCCAGCCGGTTGGCAGGATCCCCGCGCTGGCGCACCTGGCGGCGCGCTTCGCCAAATCTTTTTCTCCAATAGCTTCACCGCTTGGCTCGTTGTCCAGTGCATCGACTGGGCTCTCTTCGATATTCCTGGCTCTTTCGTTTATCTCCGTCATTTCGATTGGTCCATGCACCTCGATGTGATCGTCGACGTTACCAAAGCCGTGGGAAGCCGCTGCACTCCTGCTTCCAGTCCCGTTCAGATCGGCGGAGTTGGAGTTGGCAAGGGGCCGACATCCCCCAATCTTGCGGACCCGTTCTTTAATAGCTCGCAAACGTCGAATATCATTGCTCAGCCGCCAATCTGAACCTATGCGCGCACTCGTTCTATTCGCGATCTTAGTCTTAGGAGGCCACATGTTGCCGAATGATGCCGCGGAGGATCGGGCTGACCAGATCTTCCGCATTGGTCCAGAAACTCTCGTGGCCTCAAGCTCCACGATCATCGCGGGCCGCGTTTCGCATTATCATAAAGACGTATTGAAAGTCTCCCAGCCCGGCTCGGACGGCTTTCCTCTCAAGTGGAAAATTACAGCCGAACTCGCTGACCCGGTAACTCTCAAAGGCTCCTCGGTTCCCCAGCCCATTGCCTTTTCTAAACTCGAACACTCCTTCATGTCACCTGTTCCTACGCAGAACCCTCGCTGGGAACAGGATTACGGTGAACTCGTACCCGACGGGGCCGTCGTCTTGTTTTTCTCTGGCGCGGACTCCCAAACCATCCGCAAAGTATTGCCGGGCGGAACGGGCGAACAGGATCTTGGTGCGATGGTAAAAGACATCGTATCCATCCAGCGCCTTACTGATCCCAAGGAGCGAATTCGCCGTTGGCTTGGCTACCTCTCATCCGCGTCGATGAGCGAAGGTTACCGTGTCGCATTGCGCTCGCTCGCGCATGCTGGTGCCCCATGGCAAGAAATCGAGCCTGCTCTTCGTAACATCCTCAAGCAGGCTGGCCCTTCCCCGGATGTTCGCGCGTTTAGTTTTGGCTTCGTTGCCTTCAACATCACGCAAAATACGTGGGAAGCGCATAGCAGCGCTGCTCTCGATCTCCTTTGCACTTCTTTTTCCGGCCAGGCTGATCCCAGACTGGCCCTACGGAATCTCAGCAGCCTGTCTCTCGTTCTGCACTACACTTCCGAGCAGCCGGCACAGGCTTCCCGCCGGGCTCTTCGCGAGCAAGCCGTAAAGTGTCTGCGCGGCTGGGCCTCTCTTGGTTTTGCGGACAAGGATCTTGCGGAAGAATATAAGCGGATGCGCCAGCAATATGCCATTCAGTGAAATAAGTCTCGTGCTGTTTGCGGGTTCGTCGAGGCTGACATGAAAGCCGTTCTGGAACTCCGCTCCGGCCCCAACGCGGGCGCCAAACTCGCGCTCGTCCCCGGCGGTTCTCTCCGCATCGGCCGCACCTCTCAAGCGGATCACGCTTTCCCCGACGACAAACTCATGTCCGGACTGCACTTCGCAATCGAGCATACCGAAAAAGGCTGCCGCCTTCTCGACCTTAACAGCAGCAACGGCACGTTCCTCAATGGCGCGCGCGTCAAAGAAGCCACTCTCACAAACGGCGACGAAATCCGTGCCGGCAACACCGTCTTCATTGTTCGCATGCTGCGTGAGGATACGCTTCCCGAGGCGACCCCCCGCGTCGCTCGCTCCCAACCTGCACCTGAACCGCCCGAAACATCCAAGTCAGCGCCACCTCGGCCCGCTACTCCTTCCGTAGTTCCCCCACCAGCCGCCGCTCCACTGAAGCCGGGCGAACTCCCTTCGTTTCCAGCACCTTCGTTTCATCCCGCGTCTTTCCCCGTAGCCCCCCCGGCTCCCAGACCTCCAGCGCCCGCGCCCGCGCAGCCTCGCTTGCAGGATCTGCTCCGCAAAGATTTTCAGCCGCTCTATGCCCTTCTCGACGCCTCGCGTGAGCCGAGCGTCCTAAAAGTCATTCTAGAATCAAAAGAGGAATATCAATCTCTCTACGAAGGCCCGCAAGGCGCGCAACTCGCGCACTTCGCGCCATACCTCGTCCGCGTCCCGCAAAAATCTGCTCTCCTCGAAACGCTCGTCCAACAAGCTTGGTCCAAAAGCTGGGGAGTCTTCCTCACCTGCGATGCGCCTCTCAAAGATCTCCGCACCCACTTCCGTCATTTCCTCAACGTCAAACTTCCCGACGGCACCCAAGTTTACTTCCGCTACTACGACCCCCGGGTCCTCCGCCTTTTCCTGCCCACGTGCCTTCACGAAGAAACCACCCAATTCTTCGGCCCCGTAAAACAGTTCCTCCTCGAAGCCGAAGATCCCGCGACAGCTCTCCACTTCACCCGCGGCCCCAAAGGCGCCGCCCAAAAGGAGCTTCACCTTGCTCCCGCGTAATCCTTTTTCCCTCACTCGAGTCGCAAACTCATGATAACTATTCGTCAAGAGCAGTTTCAGGCGCTCCAGGATGACTATCCTGCTTTCGAGAATCGCACCGCCGTATGGCTCAAAGGCCATTTTCCCGAAGACTGCGAGATGCTCGGAGAAAACGCATCGCGTGAGCAGATTCGCTATGCTGCCCAGACCGCGCTGCATTGCGGCTTCCTCAACCGGCCGGAGATTTCCAAGTTTATCTTCCTGTCCTTTCTTCTCGGGCCGAATTTCGACTTGCAGCCTGAATATCAATGGCTTAAGACTATTCTTACGAACTCGAACGCGGAACCACGAACTCGCATGCAGCAGGCGCTCGAAACGCTGGCCGTCCGTCTCGAGAGTGGTACACAGACGCTCGGAGCTCCCGACTAGCAGGTCAAACGAGAAACATGATTCGTGCTTCCATACCTCTGTCTAAGTCCGCTACCAAGGCGGCCAACGATGATTTCTATGCAAATCATCCGGATATGGTGGTCAACGGCAAGCGGCTGCCCATCCAGGCCTGCGACCCAAAGCACGCGAAGCTTCGGAATGAATGGATGAAGAGCTATCAGGGTCACGGAGGCAAAGTCGAAAAAGCTTCTGCGAATCAATGCGCTGCTCAGGTGCGCGCCGCAAACTCTCAGGCAAATTCCGTCACCAACAGGCCCTTGACGGGCAGCACGCAAATCTGTCCGGGACCACCACCTGCACCCGCCAAGGACATTGCTTCCACCCCTCTTCCTGGTAAGCCCCCGCGGCCGTGCAAGGTAAAGTCGAGTTCCATCACTTGCGAACACGGAAGAAAACCTTCCAGCGGTCTGTTGTGCGTTGTGCCTGACTCCTATGGAAGTCTCGGCGATTCCATTAATTGCACGGCTGAATTGGAGGGCGGCTGCGGCGAACATATCGCCTGGGACATCTCAGGAATGTGGACCTCTCACGAGACGGGTAGCCACACCAAATTCTTGGCTAAGACATTCAAGCCCGCTTTTTTTGGGGGCTGGCTGGGCCTTCATCATGTCAGCCCTCAGACCTATCGCGTGAATTTGGCTGCATGCCAGGGCAGCGCACCCCTCGTCGAGATTCGCGCATACCCGCCCGACAAACTGAGTGGCAAGATCGATTTTGAAGAGGTACGCAAGAAGATTAAGAAAGTGTTGGAACACCTTCCGATTGAAAAGGAAGAAAAAATAAAGCTCGAGCGTGGCTGGTTCGTGGGCTCCATTGAATACAGCCAGCAATGGAAGGAATATAAGAAATCCGCTCGCGCGTTCTGTGAAACGACGGTAGCCGGCTCGTTCGATCCCTTTCTCGGTTTCAAGCTTGGCCCCGTCCCCATCTATCCTCTCAATGTTGTTCCTGCTCCGCTTCAGCATTGGCTTAAAGCTGGCGTTTATTTCACCATCGAAGGCGGACTAAGTTTCACGGTTGAAGTGGCCTTTAACTACGAACCTGAGCAGAATAAGTCCAAGTACGAAAAAACCGAAGTCTCGCTGTTCGGTATGATCAAAGGCAAGCTTTCTATAAACCTCTACTTGGTAAGCGAGGATGTCCTTAGCGCCGAGGTCGCGGGCGGAACGGGCTTGCGAACCGGCGCCAAATTCATTGCAAAGCAAGACCCTGAGATCGAGCTTTTCTTCCAGTGGACAGGGATCGTGGCAACTGTGACCTTTAAAGCCGCCGGCGGCATCTTTGAGTATAACCGGGCATACCCCCTCGTCAAGGAAAGTGAAAGATTCACCCACGTAATCGAGTTGACTAAGCAGGAAGCCGCGGGATCGGGAGAATAAAATGCCTCAATTATTGCTGCTCTGGGTGTTGTCGTTAGAATCGCAGGGCCTGCTCGTTTCGGTGCAAGTGAATGACGTCACCGTTTACAGCAAGGATGGCGGGATTTTGTCTTCCTATTCCGAGAAAATCAACCCACTTTTGTTCTCTGGAGATAACGAAGTAAGGATTCAGTTGGGCTTGCCGTCTCCGCCCTCACCGAAGAAAAGATCCCGAGCGCCGAACCAGTCGCCGCAGAATTCTCAGGAGGCGCCCGTCTTTACTTTGACACTTCAAAAAGGCGAGCAAGGGAAAGACCCCGGTCAGGAAGGCAGCCTGCTGCGCTTTGAATGGGATTCGAAACTAATGCCGCTCACACCTGGAGAAATGAAGACTGTCTTCGAGGGCAAATTTCAAGTGCAACCTTTGCCTTTTCCACCACCCCCTTGGAGCCAGATTCCTCCCATCCAAGTTGATCGTCCGGCTCTCGAAACATTTGTGCGAGAATATGCTTCGGCATTGCGCAAGCGCGACGTGCAAACTCTCACTACGCTCAACGCTCCCAAGTCTCAGGAACTCTCCCGCTCGCTCGGATTGGATCCGGCTCGCATGACGCAGGGATTCCAAGGTTTTTTGGAGTCACTGATGAGCGCCAAGAACTGGTCCGTTTCCGTCGCGCCAACACTGGAATTCAAACTCGAAGGAAAGGCACGTTTGGTCCGTATCACCTCCGCGCGGGGCTCTGCTCCCATTACAGCGACGTCGGAGGCAAACACGATTCCGTTCGATATTACTGTATCTTTCATAGGTGGCGCGTGGCGCCTCGTACGTTGATCCGGCTCGATGGAAAATCCGGAATGTCTACCCTCCTTTCACTGTCCATTGCTGGGCTGATTTTTGCTGCCGGCTTGGGGGCAGGGGCCTGGGTTGTTTATCGTCATCAAGTTGAGGTGAGTTCGTGGCCCACAACGCAAGCCGTAATTTTGAGTTCCGAAATACGCCACACCACTGCTGAAACTGCCGACCGTCGGTACCAGCTCGCTTGGCAGCCGTTTGTGGAATATCAGTATGACGTGAATGGCAAGACATTTGTTGGGCACCACATTTCTACAAAACTTTATTCGGAATTTGCGCGTTCCGTTGACACTCCTCCAAGTGCCAAGTTGCGCGAGGTTCTTGCAAGGTACCCAGTTGGATCGCAAGTTACCGTGCATTTTAATCCCGAGCATCCTGATTTTGCGGTGATCGAGATCGACCGCTTGGGTACCGTTCTCTTTGCATCGGTGGCCGCCGCTTGTGCGGCAATGAGCGTCGGATTTTTTGTGGCGTGGATCCTGATGCGATCCAGGTGATTGGATTGCACAACCCTAACGGCCGAAGGGCAGGGATGCTGTAGATCAGAGTGGCCTGATGGCGTGGAGTGATAATAGTGTTGAGCGATCCTGGAAGATGAGCAGATGGGATTGATTCTCGAAATTCGAAATGGGCCGATGACCGGAAAGGTCATCGGCTTAAGGACGGGAGAGTCGATCACTGTGGGGCGGGCGGCAGGGCGTGCGCAATTTGCTTTGCCGCATGACACGTTCATGTCCGGTGAGCACTTTGCGTTTGAATGCGGCCCATCGGGCAGCCGTGTGGTGGATCGCAAAAGCAGCAACGGCACATTCCTCAATGGGGCGCGCATTCAACATGCCATGCTTGCAAACGGGGATGAAATCAAAGCGGGTCAAACAATTTTCGCGGTGAAAATTGTTGCCGACGCGAAACTCGCGTCGTTGATGCCTCCCGAAGAAGTTGCGCCGCCCCCCCAGGGAATTGCTCCGCCGCCCACTCCGCCCCAGCGGCGTCGCCCTGCCGAACCAACCCCTCGCGCTGAGGAGCCGTCATCACCTCCACCGCCTCGCTCGGGCTGGCCCGTCGAACAGCCGAAAGGTGCGCCCGCAAATTCTCAGGAGCCCTCGCCGGGCAGCGATGCGCGCGAAGCCGCTCGCGTCGAGTCGGTTCCGGAGATCGCTTCCGAGCCGCCAGCGATACCGACGTCTGAACTCGATAGACACGTGGCGCCTTCGCGTCCGGCTGTTGTTGAGCCGCCGCGCGCTGCTGAGGATTCAGCTAGTGGCAGGGCCAAGCAGTTGCCCCAGAGCGTGCCGCCGCCCGGTGTCGCACCGCACATTGCGGAAAAATTCAGGGACCTTCCTGCCGCGCGAGGCGTGATGGGTCCTGGCGGGGCTGCGTTCGCGGTCATGGGCTGGTCGTTCCCGGCCGCACCCGCCGATTGGCAAATCCAGGAAGGGTTCGGGCTTCAGCAATCGGGTCACGAAGAATTTCCAGGCAGCGTGGCTGCCAGCGAAGAGATTCTTGGGGGCATCACCCTGCAACAGTTCGTCGAATCGCAAATCAGCACGCTGCGCGGTTACCTACGTGATCCAAAAATCGAGCCGACCATGCCGCCCCGGGTTGGCGGCGCCGACGAAAGCATGGCCGTGGACGTCCGCCACTCGACGAAGGACGGCAGGGAACTCGTCTACCGGCGAATTTATGCTCGGAGCGGATCGTCCGTTGGCGTGCTAACGGTAACTACTCTCGCCGCTGATTTTCCGCAGGTCCTGCAAAGCCTCCAGCCTCTGCTCGAAGGTGCCGCGTTCCACTCCACTGTAAACAGCTGAAATCTCGAACTGCTCTTCTACTGTAGGCCTCGCAAAAGCCGAGTTTTTTCCGCGTTTGCCCCGGATCACGAATCAGTTTCCAGGTGGCTATCCCCTGAGTCCGCGTGATTTAATGATGCTTCGCGTCAACGTGAACGCGATTTTGCGGAGTGCCACTCTTGTCCTTACCCATCGAGGATTACGCGATGATCGGCGATTGCCACACCGCCGCTCTTGTGGCAAAGAACGGTTCGATCGACTGGCTCTGCGTGCCCCATTTTGATTCGGGAGCGTGCTTCGCCGCACTGTTGGGAGGCGCCGAAAACGGTCATTGGTCAATCTCGCCTGCGGAACCCGTCCGGAGAATTCGCCGGCGCTATCGCGAGGGAACGTTGATTCTCGAGACCGAATTTGAGACCGAAAGCGGCGCGGTGACGCTGATCGATTGCATGCCTCCGCGCCACGAAACGCCTCACATCTTGCGAGAGGTCGTCGGCAAAAGAGGGAAGGTCCCTCTGGACCTGGAGTTGGTGATCAGATTCGACTACGGCTCGGTGGTCCCTTGGGTACGGCGTCGTCCGCGCGGAATCACGGCTATTGCCGGCCCGGATATGCTCGCTCTCCGAACGGCCGTGCCGCTGCGCGGGGAAAATTTCAAGACACTATCGAACTTCACCGTGGCAGAGGGAGAGCGAATCACCTTCGATCTGACCTGGCATCCCTCCCATAGCAGAGAGCCATCGGATCTGGACGTGGATCGCGCGATTCAGGAAACGGAGAAGTGGTGGCGGAACTGGTCTGATCGCTGCTCCTACCATGGCGTATGGCGCGAGGCCGTTTTGCGCTCGCTGCTCACGCTCAAGGCTCTCACATTCCAACCCACGGGCGGGATTGCGGCTGCCCCCACCACTTCACTCCCGGAATGGCCCGGCGGCTCTCGCAATTGGGACTATCGATTCTGCTGGGTGCGCGACGCGTCGCTTACTTTGCACTCGCTGCTCGATGCCGGTTATCACGACGAAGCGAAGCAGTGGCGGGAATGGCTCTTGCGCGCCGTGGCTGGCAGCCCTTCGGAGCTCAATATCGTTTATGGCCTGCATGGCGAGCGCAGGCTTAACGAACTGGAACTTCCCTGGCTTTCGGGCTACGCGAACTCAGCGCCGGTACGGATCGGCAACGCCGCGTACAATCAATTTCAATTGGACATTTTTGGAGAGATTGCAAACACGCTTTTTCATTGCCGAGACGCGGGATTCGACTCCCCAAAGGACGAAGACGATCATATTTCGCAGGCCTTGTTGGGATTCCTCGAGACCGGGTGGGAGAAGCCGGACGACGGCATCTGGGAAGTGCGCGGCCCTCGGCGGCATTTCGTGCACTCAAAGGTCATGGCCTGGGTGGCTGTGGATCGGGCGATAAAGTCGGCCGAACGCGGATGGTTCCCCGGAGATATCACACGATTGAATAAAATTCGGAGCGCGATTCACGAGCAGGTCTGTCGGGAAGGATTCGACTCCGAATTGAACAGCTTTGTGCAGTTTTATGGCTCGAAGCATCTCGATGCCAGTTTGCTGATGATGCCGCTATTCGGTTTCCTTCCCCCGGAAGATCCGCGAGTGATCGGGACGGTAAGAGCTATTGAGACAGGGCTGATGGAAAATGGATTTGTCGGGCGGTACACGCAAGACCCCGCCGTCGATGGCTTGCCCCATGGAGAAGGGAAGTTTCTGGCGTGTTCGTTTTGGCTTGCGGATAATTACGTCTTGCAAAAGCGTCACGCCGACGCCGTGCGTCTGTTCGAGCGTTTGCTGGAGATCCGGAACGACGTCGGCCTCCTCGCGGAAGAATATGATCCTGTCGGTAAGCGTCTGTTGGGAAATTTTCCTCAGGCGTTTTCGCATGTCGGTTTGGTCAATACGGCCTTCACTCTCGAGCGCAGTGCTCTTCCGCCGGAGCGTCGCAGGTCCAAACACCTCGCTTCGCGTTAAGCCCGCGCCGCAGAAATCCGCTGAATGGGCTGTGCTAGAATTTCTTCTCTATGACCAAGACCACCAACGTACGGGAATTAGAATGCTCAGCTTGCGGGAAGAAACACGATGCGAATCGGGAGCAGCATCTTTGCACTTGCGGTAAGCCCTTGCTCGCCAAATATGACTTGAAGCAGGCGGCCGTCTCGCTGAACCTCGAGAGCCTGAAATCGCGGACACCCAGCCTGTGGAGATACGCGGAAGTGTTGCCTGACGATCCTCCTGTGACCCTGGGGGAGGGGATGACGGCGCTGATTCCGGCGAATCGGCTGGGAGCCTCCATGGGCTTGCAGCGCCTCTATGTGAAGGACGAAGGCTTGAATCCCACTGGATCTTTCAAGGCTCGCGGGATGACAGTGGCTGTGACCCGCGCAAAACAACTTGGCGCGAAAGCGCTCGCGGCTCCAACGGCAGGAAATGCAGGTGGTGCTTTGGCGGCCTACGCCGCAGCTGCGGGGTTGCCCGCCGTGATCGTGATGCCGGCCGATACACCCGCTGCAAACGTCATGGAGTGTGAGGCCTTCGGGGCCAAGGTCGTCAAATTAAACGGCTTGATTTCAGATTGTGGGAAGTACGTGGCGGAACGCAAAGAACGGGAAGGCTGGTACGACGTATCGACCCTGAAGGAGCCATATCGCGTCGAAGGTAAGAAGACGATGGGTTACGAACTCTGGGAACAATTGGGCGGCAAATTGCCGGATGTGATTTTTTATCCCACCGGTGGTGGAGTAGGTCTGATTGGAATGTGCAAGGCTTTTGATGAAATGCAGGAGATGGGCTGGATTGGCGCGGAGAGGCCCCGCATGGTTGCCGTGCAAGCTGCAGGTTGTGCGCCGATCGTCAAAGCGTGGGAAGCGCACCGCGATGCGTCAGAGTTCTTCCAGAACGCCACGACACTTGCTTCAGGTTTGCGCGTCCCCGGTCCTCTCGGAGATTTTCTGATTTTGCGGATGCTGCGGCAGACACACGGCACTGCCCTTACCGTGACGGATGACGAAATGCTGAAGGACGGGAAGGAACTGGCCTCGCTCGAAGGAATTTTCGCGGCGCCGGAGGGGGCTGCAACCGTGAGTGCGGTGAGAAAACTCGCGGCCTCCGGATGGATCAAGCCGCGCGAGACTGTCGTGCTATTCAACACCGGAACGGGCTACAAATACTCGGAAGCCTGGCAGCGGGCCTTGCAGGCTTAGCACTTATGACGACACGCCGCCTTTATTACGACGATGCGTTCGAAAAGGAGTTCGACGCGCGGGTCGTGCATTGTGAACTACTGCCGCCTGACGTGAACTCCGGAATCACGGCTCCCGTCTTGGGGTTGGTTCTGGATCGTACTGCGCTCTATCCCACCTCCGGCGGCCAGCCGCACGACCTGGGGAAAATCGGTGACGCGAATGTTCTCGATGTCCGCGACGACGGCGACGAAATAATTCACGTAGTTGACCGGCGCCCCAGCAGCCCGGACGTCCTTGGCTGCATCAACTGGCCGCGCCGCTTCGATCACATGCAACAGCATACCGGCCAGCATCTGCTTTCGGCCATGTTTCAAGAGCGCTTCGGAAGGCCGACGGTCTCGTTTCATCTAGGAGCCGACACAAGCACGATAGATTTGCGAGGGCCAGAGCCGACGGAAGAAATCCTCGAAGGAGCAGAGCGCGCGGCAAACTTAATTATCTTTGAAGACCGTCCCGTTACCGTTCGATATGGCACTGCGGAGGACCTGGCCGAACTCGGGGTGCGTAAGGAGGTTGACCGCAAGGGAATCTTGCGGGCCATCGAGATTGAGGGAGCCGACCTCCAGCCTTGCGGCGGAACTCACGTCAAAAGCACGGGCCAGATCGGGACGCTGCTTGTCCGCCGGTGCACCAAGATGCGCCAGGATTGGCGCGTGGAGTTCGTTTGCGGCGCACGTGCCCTCCATGCCGCGCGCCAGGATTATCAGCGGCTTCGCGCGGCTGCCGAAAGACTCAGCTGCTCTCAGGAGGAAGTCGTTAGCGCCACGGAACGCGCCATCTCGGAGCGCGACGCCAATTTCAAGCGAACGCGTGCGCTCTTGCAGCGCCTGGCGGAGCTCGAGGCGGGGCAGGCTGTGCGCGAAGCCGCTGTGAGTCCGGATGGATTGCTCCTCATACCCCGGGTTTTCGAAGACGTTGAACCCGAAGTTGTGGGCTACTTCGCCTCGGAAGTTGCGAAAACGGAAAAGTCGGTCGCTCTGCTCGCTAGGAAAGGCTGTGGCCATCTGATCTTTTCGCAGCATCCTTCGGTGGCCAGGGACATGAACGCTCTCCTGAAACTGGTCCTTGCGAAAATCGGCGGCAAGGGCGGTGGTACGCGCGATTTTGCCAGGGGTCGCTTGGACGATCCTGCTAAGGCCGAACAAGCGCTGGCCGCAGCACGCGAAGCGCTCGCCAACTCATAAAATCTGGGCTATAAACTCTCCGCAAACATCGAGCCAGTGATCGCTTCCATTTCATTGATTAGCGCAAACCGTGCATATATACGACGAGGCAAGACATGACGAAACGCATCTCGCGCCGCCGCGCTCTTAAGCTTGGCACTACCGCCGTCGTTTCCGCCGTCGTCAATCCGCTCATGGGCTCTCCCTCCGCTGCGATTTCTGCCTTGCGTCATAACATTCATCCACGAGGAGATTCCGACATGAAGCCCGCAAAGGAAAGCGGCCTCTGTTTCATGACCGCGCTCGATATGGCGGAGAAGATTCGCCGCAAGCAATTATCTGCTCGCGAAGTCATGCAAGCGCACCTCGCGCAGATCGCGCGCGTGAATCCCAAAGTCAACGCCATCGTCACGCTGGTCGATGAAGATAAGCTCATGGCCCAGGCCCTTGCCGCGGACGAAGCCCTCGCGAAAGGGAACTATCTCGGCCCGCTTCATGGCCTCCCGGTCGGCGTGAAGGACCTCCACGAGACCGCCGGCATCCGCACAACGTATGGCTCCCCGCTGCATCGTGATTTCGTACCCGACTTCGACTGCCGCGTTGTTCAGCGGGAGAAAAGCGCAGGCGCGATCGTTATCGGCAAGACCAATGTTCCGGAATTTGGCTTGGGCTCGCAGACTTTTAATCCGGTCTTCGGCGCCACGCACAATCCTTACGATTTAACGAAAACCTGCGGCGGCAGCACGGGTGGCGGCTGCGTCGCTCTCGCCTGCGGAATGGTTCCGCTCGCCGATGGCAGCGACATGGGCGGCTCTCTCCGCAATCCGCCAAATTTTTGCAATGTCGTCGGCATCCGGCCTTCACCGGGCCGCGTTTCGAATGTGCCCGCACACCTCGGCTGGGCCACGCTCTCCGTCCCCGGACCCGTTGCACGCAATGTTTCCGACTGCGCCTTTCTGCTCAGTGTTCTCGCGGGATACGACCATCACTCGCCAATTTCCATCGAGCAGCCGGGCGCGCAGTTCGCCCAGCCTCTCGGCCGCGACTTCAAAGGTGTGCGTGTAGCGATTTTCAAAGACCTCGGCCTGCCTTGGGAAGCCGAAGTCAAGTCCGCCGTCCAGCGCCAGGCCAAGGTTTTCGAGTCCTTAGGCTGTATCGTCGAGGAAGCCGAACCGGATCTCAGCGACGCGGATGAATGTTTCAATGCCTGGCGTCACTGGTCCACGGAACTTGCTTTCGGCGACTTGATTTCTACCAAAGGCGATCTTCTCAACGGATACGTCCACTGGCACGTCCAGGAGGGCCGCAAACTCACCGGGCCATATCTTTCCCGGATCGAAGCCAAACGTAGCGCTCTGTTCCAGCGCATGACCGCATTCCTCAGCAAGTACGAATTCTTCCTCATGCCCGTCAACCAGGTTCTGCCTTTTGACGTGAACCTCCATTACCCAACCGAAATTGCCGGCGTGAAAATGGAAAGTTACATCGCCTGGATGAAGTCCGCCTATTACATCTCTGCAATCGGCAATCCCGCCATGTCCGTTCCCTGCGGATTTTCGAACGGCGGGCTGCCCATCGGCATCCAGATCGTGGGTCGTCACCACGACGACTGGGGCGTGCTCCAAATGGGCTACGCTTTCGAACAGGCAACTCGAGTCGGCAAACGCCGCCCGGCAATTGCCGAATCCTCAGCGGTAAATAGCTAAGTGGGCCGTGTTCGAACGCGGCCGGTTATGGAGATGTAGCTGGTGCGTTATTCGCGAATTTCGGAGAGTATCTGATTCGATGCAAAAATTGGTGGACGTGACAGGGTTCGAACCTGCGACCTCGTCGTTGCGAACGACGCGCTCTCCCAGCTGAGCTACACGCCCACGAGCAATATCAAAATCTTAGCAGACGCCAGAAACCTTGCCAACTGAGGTTGTCCGCATCATTTACAACATAAAATTCGGACGACACAGTTATCCGCTCGTAAGCGCAAAACCGCGACGCTCCGTGCATTCCTGTGCAGATAAGTTGAAGTCTTAGGGTTGTTCGAGGCTTCCGCCGGTCCGTTGCGCCACGATTTTGCGCGCGTTCTGATACAGTGCGCGCGCCTGCGGAATCGCTTCCACGGCTTTCTGAACCTGCGGATCGGCTGCAAGCATTACCTTGAACCCCTCTTGCATTCCGAACGCCGAGAAGAAAACCTCTTCCTTGATCTTTCGTTTCACCCAGTCCTGGTTCTCGGCCATGTCCGGTTCGGTGTAGCGCACGTTATGCTTGGTCAGGTACTCGCGGAACGTTTTCATGACGCTGTCGTCCGCTTCAAATTCCTTCGTGATTGTGGGTTTGCCGCCCAGAAAGTACCGCGTAAACCCGCCGATGCCGCTCTCGAGAGGATAGAAGACATCCGCGCGAAACATCTCTTCCTGGAAATGATCGAACTTGGGCGTTGGCACGACGATGTCCGGCGTAATTCCCCCGCCCCCGGTCACTTGCCGGCCGCTATCCGTCAGCTTGACCTCCGTCGGATGCTCGGGAACTTTACGTTCGTAGTGATACTCATAGAGCGACACCGATTTGTAGTCCCGCTGGATCAGCCGCCCGCTGGGCGTGTAGTAACGCGCCGTGGTCAGCGCAAGCCCGGTGTTTTCGCTCAGTGGCTGGACGGTCTGCACAAGTCCCTTGCCGAACGTCGTTTCTCCTACAACTAACCCGCGGTCGTGGTCCTGAACTGCTCCCGACACAATCTCCGTGGCCGACGCCGAGTTCCCGTTCACCAGGATCACCAGCGGCGTGGTCATTCCCTGGTTGCCGCGAAGCGCAAAATAGCGCCGTTCCGGCGAACTGCGGCCATGGTGAGAAACGATCAGCTGGTTCTTATCCAGGAACATGTCGCCGACAGCGACCGCCTCATTCAACAGTCCACCGGGGTTCCCGCGCATGTCGAGAATCAATCCATCCAGGCTTGGCGCGTTCAGTTGTTTGAGGGCATCAGCGATTTCTCGATCCGTGGTCTCGTTGAACCCGGACAAACGGACGTACCCGATCCCCGGCTTGAGCATGAAAGCGATGTCCACTGAGTGCCGTGGAATTTCGTCTCGCGTCACTGTAAAGACCAGCGGTTGCTCATAACCTTCGCGGCTGACGGTGATCTTCACCACTGTGCCCTTGGGCCCCTTCAGCAGGTCGGCCACGTCCGTCGTGGTCAGCCCATCCGTCGATTTGTCATCTACTTTGGTAATCACGTCTCCCGGACGAATCCCCGCAATGAACGCCGGTGCGCCAACATAGGGCTGCATCACCACCGTCCGGTTTTCGCGGGGCGCGACGACCATTCCCACTCCGTAATATCGTCCGCGCTGGTCCTCGCGCAGCAGGGCAAATTGGCGCGCGTCGAAGAAGTTCGAATGGGGATCGAGAACCCGTAGCATGCCGGGTATGGCGCCCTGGTACACGGCTTTATCGACATCCACCGGCTCGGCATAGTTCGCCTGGACCACGTCCAGAACATTGGTGAATTGCCGGATCGCCGTGTGCTCGTCCTCGGCGGAGGAGGTCGTTGCTCTTACATTCGGGCCATAAACGGCCCCGAGAACAGCAGATAGGAGTAATACACCAACCACTAAGACCAGCCCACGGCGTTCAGATTTCATTCTGACCTCGCGAATCCGCTGCACCTAAAATTATAGCACACCCTAAAGTGTGGTTTGACACCGTAGGACGCCCTTTCTATGATGCCAACAGCCCATATTTCGGCTACCTATCATCATGCTTAGCATGACCCACATGATTGTTGTGTTCGTCGTTGTCCTGGTCGTTTTCGGGCCCAAAAAGCTGCCTGAGCTCGCCCGTGGCCTCGGCAAACTGATGGCTGAATTCCGCAAAGCCTCCACGGACTTCAAAAGCGCTTTTGAACAAGAAATGCGCGACCTCGAGCGCCAGGCCCTGCAAGCGGAGCGTAAGAAGGCCGCCGAAGCGGCTGTTGCTTCGGCCCCCACGGATGAACAACCCGCCACGCTTGCCGCCCAACCCGGCACCGACACCGTCTCCACTGGTTTAGACGCGGACACCCGCGCTACGGAAGCGCCGGTAGTCACCCCGGTCGCGGAATCGGTGGCCCGTTCCAATGGCGAACCGCCTCAGTCGGCCGACGCGGCGCCTTCGGATTCGCCAACTGAGTCTTCCCAAACCCCTACTCATGACCAACAGCAGCCAGTCTGATTCTCCAATCGTGCCGCTTGAGGAAGAGCCCGGCGCCCAGATGACGTTTTTCGAACATCTGGTCGAGCTGCGCAAACGCATCATCAGCTCCCTCGTCTCCATCCTGATTGGAGCCATGATCGGCTGGTTCGTGGCGCCCCATTTCGTCAATGTCATGGTCAGGCCCATGGTCGCCGCCTTGAAGTCGGCCCATCTCGACCCGAAGCTGGTCTACTCGCACCCGGCTGGCTATCTGAATCTGCTCATCACGGTAAGCATTTACCTCGGCATCGTGATTGCCTCTCCCTGGGTCCTCTACCAGATCTGGCTCTTCGTCGCTCCCGCGCTTTATAAGCACGAGCGCAGCGCCATCACTGGTTTTCTCTTTTCCACCGTTTTCCTGTTTCTTGCCGGAATTGCTTTCGGATACTTCATCTCTCTTCCTTATGTCTTGCGCTTCTTGATCAGCTTTCAGGGACCCGTAGTGCCTCTCATCAATATCGACGAATATTTCGATCTGATCCTCCTTGTGTTGCTCGGGCTTGGCCTCGTGTTTGAACTGCCGATCCTCATTTTTTTCCTCTCCCTCTTCGGAGTCGTCACCCCGGAATTCCTCATCAAAAATGTTCGCTACGCGCTACTGGTTATCGCGATCCTGGCAGCAGTCCTTACTCCCACCCCCGACGCAACCACCATGGTGCTGTTCATGTTGGTGCTGCTGGCCTTGTACTTTTTAGGAGTCGGAGTGTCCTGGGTAGTGGTACGAAAAAGAAGGCGCCGTCTGGCAACGGCCGCGGAGGTTCACTAAATGAGTATTAGGTCGGCGAATGTCGCTCTCCTGGCATTTGGCGGATGCGCGCTTCTTCTTGTCCTCGCGGGGTGCAAGGCCAAAGCGGACAACAAGCAGCCTGCCGCGAATCCCGCGCCCTTCATGAGCTCCGTCACGACCGCGCCGCCTCAGTCCGCCGGCGATGCCCCTCCGCCCGAAAAAACCGGCGGCTTTGATGGCAATCGCGCCTTTGCGCAAGTGGCCAAGCAAGTCTCATTCGGCCCACGTCCCTCTGGCTCGCCCGCCATTGCGAAAACCCAGGACTATCTTCTCTCCGAGTTGAAAAGTTATGGTTGCACAACCGAAGTCGACGCCTTCAATGCCGATACTCCCGCCGGCCGCCTGCCCATGAAAAATATTCTCGTGAAGATTCCCGGTGAAAAGCCTGGTGCGATACTTCTCGGCACGCATTACGATACGAAACGTCTGGATAATTTCGTGGGCGCCGACGACGGCGGCTCTTCGACGGGCGTTATGCTCGAGTTGGCGCGTCTGCTCTGCTCGCAGCGTGGCCGCTACGCCGTCTGGATCGCGTTCTTTGATGGCGAAGAAGCGGTCAGACAGGAATGGCAGGACCCGGACAATTGCTACGGAAGCCGCGAAATGGCCGCGCGTCTTGCGATCAGCGGAGACATCTCGAAAATCAAGGCCTTTCTCCTCGCGGACATCGTCGGCACTCGCACGCCGCATTTCAAGCGAGTGGATAACTCCACGCCCTGGCTCCTGGATCTCGTCTGGGATGTCGCTAGGAAACTCGGCTACGGCAATATCTTCCTCGATGAATCCACCGTGATGGAGGACGACCACAAATCTTTTTTGAAGCGCAACGTCCCTTCGGTGGATGTCATTGACCCGGAGTTCGGTCCCGGAGGTGATATTTTCTATTGGCATACTCCGGAAGACACTATGGACAAGATCAGCCCCAAAACTCTGGCTATCGTCGGGCACGTCTTTTTGGAAAGTGTAAAACGACTTCAGACGAAGTGAGCTTTGCAAAGGCATTTGTCGGCCGCGCTTTTACGTCCGGGCGCTTGCTGGATTCAAATCGCGGTTCCGAACTCATCTGCGGATGAAAAAAAAACGCATTCTCGTCAACTCGTCGTCGGGCCGTTACGCCGTCGTTTGCGGTCCGGGTGTCCTCCGCGCGGCCGCACGTGAACTCCGGCGTTTGGGGAAATTTTCGCGAATTCATTTGGTTTCCTCGCCGAGGGTCTGGCGTGCAGTAGGAAAGCCCGTTATCGTCGGACTGCGTCTCGGAGGGAAACACGCGCCTCATCTGATGGATGATTCGGAATCCGCGAAAAATCTCTCCACGGTTGAAAAGCTGTGCCGCTCGCTCGTCCGCGGCGGAGTTGATCGCAAATCTGTCCTCATTGCTGTGGGCGGCGGTGTCGTCGGCGATGTCGCGGGTTTCGCCGCTTCCGCTTGTCTCCGCGGCGTCCAGCTTGTGCAGATCCCCACCACTCTCATCGCGCAGGTGGACAGCGCAGTCGGCGGGAAAACCGGTGTCAATCTTCCCGAAGGCAAAAACCTCGTCGGCGCTTTTTATCCCGCCCGCCTCGTCCTCGTTGATCCCGCTGCCCTCAAAACCCTCCCGGAACGCCAATACCGCGGCGGCCTTGCCGAAGTCATCAAGTACGGCGTCATCGCGGATGCCAAGCTCTTTGCCTATCTCGAGAAAAATTTCGATGCTGTCTTGCGGCGTGATCCGGCAGCCCTCGCGTACCTTATTCCGCGTACCCTCGAGATCAAGGCCCGCATCGTAAGCTTTGACGAGCGCGAATCCGGCCTTCGCGAAATCCTCAATTTCGGCCACACCTTCGGCCACGCTCTCGAAACCGTCACCAACTATCGCGTATACCAGCACGGCGAAGCCGTCGCCTGGGGCATGATGGCTGCCGCGCTCCTCGGCCACGAAATCCGCCTCACCCCTGCCGACGAGGTCTCCCGCATTGTTTCCCTCGTCCGCCGCATGGGCCCGCTTCCTCCGTGGCCCAACGTCCATCCCAAAAAATTGATTGACCTTATGCGTTCCGACAAGAAAGCCCGCGCCGGTAAGCTTCGTTTTGTTCTGGCGCCACGCATCGGCAAAGCCGTGTCGCATGACGGCGTGCCTCTCAACGTTCTCGAGCGCGTTCTGCATTTCGCCCCGCATTTCATCACGCCTCCAGGCAAGAGCCGTGGCTAACGCCCCCGCCCCCGCACAGGGCACTCGCCCGGAGGGCGTCGAGAGCGAAGCGGACGCCTCCCGCAAAGTCCGCGAAATGTTCTCGCAAATCGCCCCACGCTACGACCTCCTCAACCATCTCCTTTCCTTTCAGCTTGATCGCATTTGGCGCAAACGCACCGCCAAACTCCTCCGCCCGGTTCTCGAACAGGGCGACGCTCGTGTCCTCGACCTGTGTTGTGGCACCGGAGACCTGGCCATCACCATCGCCAGACGATACAAAGTTGACCTGATCGGCGCGGACTTTGCCCGCACGATGTTGACACGGGCTCGGGAGAAGAGCGTGTCCCTGCACAGTCCTACGCCGGCACCGTTGCGGCCCATTCAGTTAGTGGAAGCCGATGCCCTCCGCCTCCCCTTCGCAGATAACTCCTTCAATCTCGTCACAAGCGCCTTCGGCTTCCGCAATCTCGCCAATTACGAAGCCGGCCTTTGCGAAATCCACCGTGTCCTCAAGCCCGGTGGCACCATCGCCATCCTTGAGTTCACCGAGCCGCCCGATACTTTCCTCGGGAATATTTACCGCTGGTATTTTCGTCGCGTCTTGCCCCGCATCGGGGCCATTCTTTCCGGCGATTCCGCGGCTTATACTTATCTACCCAACTCCGTGTCGCGCTTCTTCCGCCCCGCCGAACTATCCTCCCTCATGTCCGCCGCCGGCTTCGTCTCCGCCAACTTCCACCTTTGGAACTTCGGCTCGGTCGCCCTCCACACTGCCCAACGCCCGTTATGATCCCCCTGTAGCCGCCCTCTTCAGAGGGCGGGCCCTTGCCTCTCCTAACAAGCTCCGGCCCTTTCAAGGCTTGGCCATAATTCTCACTGTAGTCTTGACATTCTGGTAATATGTGCTATAATTGTTTCTGGTTAAAGGTGTGGGATCTCTTCGAGGTGGCCTTCAGGCCGCTTTTTTTGCTTTAAGCCCGGCCCAATCACAGGTTTCAACCAACAACTCTAATGTTCTCACACTCTTGCGCACTCTTTTGACGTGGCGAAAATGCTAACTCTAATCTTTTCAGCATCCTCCGCACTCTTCACGGAAAAACACGGGGGGTGGGTATCACTCGTTCCCGCTCTGGCAGTTTTCGATTTTCGTGTCGTGTACCCTGCTCACCAACCGTCACTGGCCGCTATTCCTCCAGCCCTGCGCTGCGCAGCTTTGCCAGCAGTGTCTTGGGAGAGACTCCGAGCTTTTCCGACGCCCGTTTTTTGTTCCACTTGCACTCCCGGAGCGTACTTTCCAGAAGCACTCGCTCAATATGCCCAACCGCCCGGCCCGTTACCTCTTCGAGCGTTCCTTCCCAGTCGAACCTCTCCGGAAGCATCCCGGCGGGCAACTGGCTCGCGTCTGGCTTCGTCGCGGGCAGCTGCAATCCGTCCGCCGTAATGCTCAGTCCATCCGTCAAAATGACGGCACGTTCCATCGTGTTCTGCAGTTCGCGTACATTCCCCGGCCAGCCATACGCCAGCAATCTCTCTTTCGCTTCCGCCGAGAGCTCCAGTCCTGGCTTCTTGAACTCTCTGGAAAATTTCTCCAGAAAATATTCCGCCAGTAACAGAACATCCTTGCCGCGTTCGCGCAGCGGAGGAATCGTCAAGGGCACGGCGGATATCCGGAAGTAGAGGTCTTCGCGAAAGAGTTTTTCCTCGGCCAGTTTTTTCAAATTGCGATTCGTCGCCACGACGATGCGGACATCCACTTCCACCGGCTGTATTCCGCCGACGCGGTCAAATCTTTTTTCCTCCAGCACGCGTAAGAGTTTCGCCTGAATCGCCAACGGCAGTTCGCCGATCTCGTCAAGGAAGAGGGTTCCGTGATGCGCCAGGTCCAATTTGCCGACTTTGCGCGCGCCGGCGCCGGTGAACGCGCCGCGCTCGTGACCGAACAGTTCGTTTTCCACCAGTCCTTCTGGAATCGCCGCGCAATTCAGCGCCACGAACGGCTGCTCGCGCCGCTGCGAAAGGTGATGCACGGCTCGCGCAAATAATTCTTTGCCGGTCCCGCTCTCTCCCAGCAGCAGAACGGTGGAATCCGTCGCCGCCACTCGCTGAATTTGCTGGCTGATTTCGCGGATGGCCGCGTGCTCGCCCACGATTCGCGGGAATCCGTACCGTGCGGTGTACTCCTCGCGCAGCAGCAGATTTTCCCGTAAAAGTTCCTGCTGATGCGAGGCGCGCTTTACCAGCAATTTCAAGTGGTCAAGGTCAACCGGCTTCTGGAGAAAATCAAATGCGCCATCCTTCATTGCCGAGACGGCTTCTTCGACGGATCCGAATGCGGTGAGCAGGAGCACGGGAATCGTCGCGTCCGCCTGTTTCGATTCGCGAAGCACGTCCAGCCCGGATGCGCCGGGCATTTTCAAATCGGTGATGACCATCAGGTAGCGCCGGGAGCGCAGTTTCTGAATCGCGCTCGTTCCATCGGCCGCTTCGTCCACGGCATAACCCGCGCGCTCCAAAGCTTTGCGCAACATCGCGCGCAGCTCGTTCTTATCTTCTACAAGGAGAAGCGGTTCCATCTCTCTTGTTTCTACCACGAATCAAGGCCTGGTCAGTCGGGAACGCACGGCAGGTGTGTAGAGAAGTAAAGCAAGCGGCTGCGCCAAAACGGCAGAGTGAAAAGGGACAACCCTGCGCCCGCCGGTGTTACACAGGACAGAAATGGATTCAGGACAAGGGCCACGTGCCGCGCATCACGGGGCTCGGAAAATGCAAAGACTACTCGCTTGCCCAGCCCGGGTCGCCACCCGCCTTGCGCAGTTCATCTTCCATGTCCGAAAGTTGCTGCTTCAGGTTGGCGAGCTCCAATTTTTTCTGGTCGATCTTGGTGTTTTTTTCGTTGATGTCTTTGCGCGAGTTTTGTTCCTGCAGCGCTTTTTGCGGGTCGCTGTAGTATTGCACCTGCGCTTTTTCGGACTCTCGTTGCAAGATATCGAGCTCTCGTTCCGTGTCCGCGATCTTCTTGCGTTGAGCCGCGAAACGCTTGCGCCACATCGTCTCGGGGTCGTCGGCCTTCTGCGGGGCGGTCCCCGCCGCCGTCCCCTTAGCACCCGGGCCCTTGACTGGCGTCGCTGGAGTGCCAGCGTTGCCCTGATCTGTTGTTGCTGGCGGCTGAGTGGAAGCACCACTCGGCTTTATATCGTCATCCGTGTAAACCTTCTTCGGTTTCGGCGCATTCTTCTGCTGTTCGCGCGCCTTGCGCGCCGCATCTGCCACCGGATCACTGGATTGCTGTTGGGCGAACACGGGAAACGCCACGAGACAAAGTCCGGGCAGGAGTATCGAGGATGTGAACCAGTTTCTGACACGCATACAATACCACCTCTCCTGGGTGAGCTGGATTCCCCAGCCTAATAGTTAGATGCGTTCCTTCTTTGATTCTACTGCTTCCGGGACGTTCCGGCACACGGGTAGCGTAACAATAAACGCGGCGCCGCCTTCGGCGCGGTTCCGCGCTTCCACGTTTCCGCCGTGCTGCACAATGATCTTCTGTACGACGGCCAAACCCAGGCCCGTTCCGTTCGCTTTTGTGGTGAAAAATGGCCGGAAGAGCTTTGGAATCGTGCCCGCAGCCATGCCCGGCCCATTGTCCAGAATCGTAATGCGCTGAATTCCGCTGTCGTCGTTGGGCACGATTTCCCCACGGACGAGGACTCGGCCGCCGTTGACTGCTTCGGCGCACGCCTCCGCGGCGTTCCGCGTGAGATTTAGCAGGGCTTGCCGGAGCAGACCTTCGTCTCCCGCCACGCTCCCCAGGGCTCCTTCGTACCGGATGCGGACCTGCGGCATGGCCTCGGCTACTTCAGAAACGACGCGCTCGACGACTCCCTCGATTGCCACCGG
>Ga0070730_10001339_pt1 | contig 23860 bp, 48 predicted proteins | sample Coa_R1_3_FD_66447 | JGI IMG/M metagenome (GOLD analysis project Ga0070730, IMG submission 66447) | Surface soil microbial communities from Centralia Pennsylvania, which are recovering from an underground coalmine fire - Coalmine... | ecosystem: Environmental > Terrestrial > Soil > Unclassified ... | reverse complement strand
CGCCAGTTGGCGTTGAGGCTCGAAAGAAGTTCTTGGTACTGCACATCGCCCGGAGACGTCATCATGTTGTCGGGGACAAGAGTTCCGAGTCCTGAGTGCGCGGCCGCGATCGCCGCTTCCGCATCGGCCCGCGCGACTTGATAGCGCGAGACGAGATCCGTGTAATCCGCCTGCCAATTGCCGGCCGTGGCCGGATCCGCTTGTTGCCATCGCGGCATGAACGCTTGTGAGTCCGTTCCGAGCACTTTGACGTCCACGTCCTTCGCCGCGATCAAGTCCGAGAGCTCGGCGATCGTATACAGCCCGCCCAACGTCCCGAAGTCGCTGGTACCGACTTGGACGCGACGAATGTTTTTGAACTGGGCTGAATACGATGCGCGACTCATGATCTTACCTCTTCTTCGGCCAGAGTTTCTTCGGCCAGTACGCAAACGCGAGCCCACCGGCTACGAAGGCCGCCGCAACTCCCGCGCCGATCTTTTGCGCTTCGGTCAACGTATGACCCGCGATTTCGAGACCGAACCGACTGGCGGACTTGCTGTCTTCGGACACTTCGCGAAACTTTTCTTTCCAGCTATTCATTGACCGCTCCAGAGGTTGAGAAGGATGCCGACCAAAATGGCCGACATGTAAATGCCAAAAAGAATCATCGCAACTCGTGCGACGATCATACCCGCCGAAAGACGAGACTCCGGTCGCTCGACGAGACGCAATCTCGGGAGTTTCGGACTCGAAGGGTACTCGGACGGAAAAGGTCGGCGCATCACCGGTGCCTTTTTCCCGCCGAGTGCGTGGCAATCGCAACGCCGACTCCGAAAAGCGCGACCCCGCCCAGGAGCGCGGCCAATTTCTGTTGGGTGCTCCACGTCGCGAGTGGATCGGAGCTCACGATCGGAGCCGGAGGCAGGGGCGCGGCGGGAACCGCGACGGGACTCGGAACCGCGCTCGGCACTTGCATCGCGGGAATGCCCATCCCGGCCGGAATCGAGGTCGGGGCGGGAGAACCCATGAGGCCGAGCGCCGTGTACGACTGCGGGCCAAGAATGCCGTCCACCTTCAAGTTGTGCACTTGCTGAAAGGCTCTCAGAGCGGCCGTACTGAGCGGGCCGAACTTGCCGTCTTCCACGAGCGGAGGACTCGCGCCGGCAAGGTTCAGGGCGTGTTGGACCGCTTGGATACTTGGCTTGTCCGCGCCGAAATCCGAGTGGATAAGAACGCGCTTGAAGTGTTGGGAGTAGTTCATCGTCCTTCTCGATTCCAAAGCCACGCCCCAACAAGAAGCGCTGCCCCGACCCCGCCCACGATCATCAGATCGCGCGTCGCCGTCGGCCCGCTCAGAAACCCGGCCTGTACAGCGCGCGGAGCCGCGAGCGGCGCGGGAGCGGGCGCAGGTCGGTTTTGCGTCAATGGCCGCTGCACGATCGGCGTCGACACCGGAGTCACGATGCTCTCCAGCGTCATAACCGGCGACGCGACCGCACTCGCGATCTCTGAAAGGGTCGAGTCCTTACCGCCCGAGATGGGCGGATCGGTCATGAGAAGGGCATCGCCCTCCTGTTGAATCTTCGCGCGAACCTCAGGTTCGATGACGGTGATCCCGACATCTTCCACGTCCCCCGCCGCGCTCGACACGGGACGCCCCGTGCCCCACCCCTCCATTTGCGCGACCATACTGTTCGCAGGGCGGTTCGCGGCGGTGTCCGGCGATTCGTAGTCGATGCCGTAGTCGCCTCCGAACGAGGTTACCGGCACTTTGCCGGTGCGGAACTTCGTAGCCCATTCTTGGCGGTTCATTTCGATGCTCCCGAGTGCATGGTCAAACCGAGTGCGAGGGCAAGGCCCCCGAAGGTCGCGGCTCCCGTCACCAATCCTATCACCGCGGCGTGCGCCGGGGGCTCGCGGTACGCGAGGTGCGCGGCGTATCCCGTTGCCGCGGCCACGGTCAAGCTTGCCGCAATGGCAGTGTTCAGCTTCGGACCGTGAATGAGACTGATTTCGGTTCCGAACGAGCTTTTCGGAGAAGGTTCCGCGTTTTGAAAGTGCTCTTTCCAGTTCATAGCTTGATCCAGCCTTTCTCGTACGCGAGAATGCCCAGAGTTCCGACCCCGCCCAGAATCGCGGCAAGAACCCCGATCCCGAGCCCGATGGGAACCGCCCACTGCGTCGCGAGATCCGCGTACTGCATGAAAAGACGATTCAACCCTGCCCCGTAAATGTTCGGGTCCGCGGTGAAGTACGCGGGTGGACTCGTGAGTCCCTGAACGAACCCAGCCACATTCCCTGTATGAAGTCCGTTCCACCAATTGGAGCGACCTTTGAGGAGATTGATGTACGCGACCGCGCCGCTTTCCGCGTCCGGGAACGCGGCGAACTTGCACACGGGCGAGGGGGGATCGAAGAAGGTCTCTACTCCGTTGATCACTTCCGAGCAACGAAAGTATTGAACGTACTTGTCGTGGGAAGTTGCCTTCGCATTCCCGAAATTGTAGTTGTGGATTCCGCGTCCCCAGTTCCCCGTCTCGAACGCGGACTGGGAAAGAAGGAGGTTCAACACCTCGGGCGCTGGCACTTTCCCGACCACTTTCTGATACGCAGCCGAAAACGCTTTCGCGGCCTGCGCCGGGGTCAGCGGCGTTGACTTGTCCGCGAGTACGATCTGAGAGGTGGGAGCGGATGACGTCGGACCGGAACTCGGCGCCCCGCCTGCAATCCCCGTCGCGCCCTGAAACCCGAGCGCACCCAGTGTCATAGGACCGGGCACGCCATCCACGCTCAGCCCATGCGCGGACTGAAACGCACGAATCGCCGCAAGAGACATCGGCCCGATCTGCCCGTCCTCCGTGAGTTGCGGGGACGCGCCCGCGAGATTGAGCGCGTGCTGAACGGCTGCGGGACTGGGGTTATCCGCCCCGAACGTACTCGCAGCTTCGCTCGCCGAAATGGGAGACGTCGCGCCTCGGAAGTGATTCTTCCAGCGACGCGACGAACTTGCTTCTTTGAACTTTCGATCCCATTCGCCCATGGCGGGCCACTTCTTTCTGGCGAGATGTTAGCCGTCGATGCCCCATGTCACGGTAATGTCGACATTGTTCGCGGCATCGTGATTGACGATCCGAAGTTGAGTGACGACACCCGCACGAAGCGGAACGAACGTCGGAGGATTCGTGGCGTCGTAGGACTTCTGCGTCGTGCCGCCCTGTTGAAGTACGGTCACGTTGGGCGTGGCCACACCGTTCTCAGAGACGGCAACTTCGGCCGAGACGACCCCCGCATTGACAGGAACGGTGATGACGAACGCCGCACCGGGGGCGACACCGACCACGCGCCCGCCGAAAAGGGTGGGAGGAAAGTCGGCCTGAACGCGCGGACCGCGGGCGACGGTCACGTCGACCGTGTAGGCGGGGTTCCCGCCCGGGTTCGGACTCAAGTCTTGGACGATCACCTTGACCGCATTCGCAACGCCAGTCAACGAAACGCCGTTTCCTACATCGACCACGCGGGTATTGAAATTCCCGTTGATGTTCCACATGACGGTCGCGCGCGTCGTGGGAATGGGAATGACTCCGCCAATGGCGGGCGGAGGAGTTACCGAAAACTGAACGGTATAGACGTTCGCGTCCGGAAAGTTGGCTTGCATCGTCACCTGGTCGACGGGATCCCCCATGTTGAGGACGCCGGACTTCGACCATCCGCCCGAATTGATTGTGTCGATGCCCTCTTCGGTTCTCATGGGGTCATTCTCCGTACAATCCGCCGTCGTGCACGTCACGGGCGCGCTCATCCAAGCCGAATTGTCCGGCGTTCCGTTCCCGCCCGCGCACCCACATAGTAGGGCAGCCAGGCACACCGCAAAAAACGCACACACTGTCCGCGTGATCATGTTCGTCATGTTCTCCGGACACTAAGACGGGCGATGAAGAAAAAAGATTCATTCTAAACAAGCTTTCAGGTTACTTTCGAGGCTTCTTCCGCTTCTTTTTGCGCCAACCTGCCTTGTGAAGTGCGATGGCAACAGTTTGTGGGAGTTTCTTTCCCTCGCGGATCATGCGCCGAATGTTTGCGGTGATGACGTCGCGTGCCTTGCCGGTCCTAAGAGGCATCTTCGTGTGCGATGATGCACCGCCCCGCGGTATGAGTCCGCGCGATGAGTAGAACCGCGTACAAGTTCGGGACCATACCGACCTTCCCTCCGCGGTTCTTTAGAACGACGTACTTCTCACCGCGGCGCATCGCGATGAAATCCGCGGCCTGGTACTGTTCGGCGGTGAGTTTCATAGGATTTTGACCAAGATGATCACGAGAACTAGATCCCATGCAAGGGTGAAGATGTCTAATCCCGATCCCAAAATGACTCCGAAAGAAAAGCGCCGGTGACGACGAGTCCCGCCCCGACGAAGATACCGGCGACGAAAATTCCGAGGGTTGTCATTTCTTGAACTCGTGCGTGAGTGCGACCCACACGAACGTAAAGAGAGTCGCCCAGAAAAGTGCGAAGGGGATCACTCGTCCCCAAGCTCCCACGCGGCCCCGGGCGAAAACCTTCCCAGCGACCCCGGCACGCCCATCCGCACCGCCTGAATCTTTCGAGCTTGCCCGACGATGCACCCAGCCTTGGAAAACGGGTCTACGGGCTGAACTTTCCCAGCCGTCGCGGCGCCGAGTCGAAACATGCTCTGCTGTTCTTCGCCCTCGATGGTCGACGCAAGTCCGTTGATCGCGGGCGTTGTCAGAAGAGGACCATTCGCGAGGAGAACGATCGCGCCCAGGATGGCGTCGAAACTCCGGAGCGTGGGCAAGATTTGCGTCGCGGACGTCGGGACGGTTTGAAGGGCGGTCAATCCGATCCCCTCGTCCACGCCGAAGACCACGGGCTTGCTGACCATCTTGATCGGGTGCGCCTTCAAGTAAGCGATGATCGCTTTGAGAGCGGCAATCGCTTTCTTAGAGCCCTTCTTTGCACTCGCACGCACGGCCGCGATCGTGGCCATCGCGTTCTGGTCGCCGAGCCGCGCACGCTCGCCGATTTCCGCACTGACCTTCGCGAGGTTCATGACGGTTTCTCTTCCGGCGCATGTTCAGGCGCGGGTGCTGCCGCGTGAGCCGTGACAGGTGGGGGAGGGGGAGCGGGGACGGACTGCGCCGCGCGCAAGCCGCGGGAGTACGTCCGCAGATCCCGCGCCGCGCCGAGCGCGCCGATCCGCTCGAACTCCTTCGCGAGGTCGGCCACTGCGTCGGGGTCGTGCGACGTCATCGCCTTCCGGTACGCTGCGCGACGCGCTTTCTTGAGGGGTTCGGGAACTTCCTCGAGGTTCGCGCGGGCGCGGAGCGCGTTTGCTTCGGACGTGAGTCCCTGTTCGTGAAAGGTGCTCGCGAGCTCGCGGAGCTTGGCCGAGTCGTGGAGATCGTTCATCGCCGCGTCGAAAATGTCCTTTCGCTCGGGAGTGAGAACCGGCGCCTTTTTGGTGCCGGCTCTCCACCACGCGAGACCTACGAGCGCGACGATCGATCCTTCAAGAAGCATGGTCTTTCTCCCGTTCGTAACTTACGCGAGATTCCCGACCGCTTCCGAGTAGAGAGCAACGGCCGCGGCAGCGAGAACCGTGTACGTCGCTGCCGTCGCGGGGTTAGGGGCAGCAACGTTCGGAACACCGGACGAACCCACGTTCGTCAGCGTGCGCCCGTGGAAGATCCCCCGCCCGATGGCGTTCGCGAGCAGACCCCGCTTCGTGTTCACGCCCACCGTCCCCGCGGTGAGCAACGCCGCGTCGAACTGCGTCGCACACGCAAGCGCCGCGTTCGTCAACGCGAGGTAGTCCGCGGCGGTGGGATCGGTGATCTGTCCAACAGCGCCCGCGAGTGCGCCGCCGTAGAATCCGTTGAAGGTGAGTGCATCGTTGGCCATGGTCGAAAACTCCTAGAGGTAAAAGGGGTTCCTTGCGCGCGAATTACGCGAGGTTTCCGACCGCTTCCGAGTAGAGAGCAGTGGCCGCGGCGCAGAGCGTCGCGTAGGTGCCCGCCGTGGCCGGGTTCGGACCCGCGACGCCGGGAACGCCGCTCGTTCCGACGTTCGTCAGGATGCGCGAGCTGAACATGCCGAGCGCAATGCTCTCGGCCAAGAATCCGCGCTGAGCATTCGCCCCAACCGTACCCGCGGCGAAGAGCAGAGCATCGAACTCCGTCGCGCACGCAAGCGCCGCATTCGTCAGCGCGAGGTAGTCGGCCGCGGTCGCGTCCGTGATCTGACCGATGCCGGCCGCGAGTGCACCCGAATAGAAACCGTCGAACGTGATTGCGTCGTGAGTCATTTTGATCTCTCCCTATCGTCCGTGTTGAAAGTACGAGTTTTCGTCAGCGCCCATCCCGAGCACCTTGCTCGGATCTTCAAAACCGCGCGGAGTCTGGACGAGAATATGGTAATCCTGACCACCGCTCGGGTTGTTCCGGAACCGGAACACGGGATTCGCAATTTGGCCGACCTTGCGACGCTCTGCAACAAGAGCGGCGGTCAAGCTCTTACAGTCTCCGTAGCCTCTTTGGTAAAGGGCCGGAATCGTGTCCCACACCTGAGTGCGCCCGTAGACCACTCCCGCCCTGTACAGTGGCGCGGGGGAGTGGTCCACGAGATACGCGACGTTCAATTCGATCAAGCAATCGAGCAACGTTTTCAGCGCACGTGCATTCTGGACCGGGGTGGAGCCGGTTCCTTCAAACACGTGCGGCATGTCGAACGTTATTCTCATGCTATGCTCAGAACCTCTGATTTGACCTACCTACCGGTCAGTCGTTGGGCACAACTGCCGCGGGACCCGTGAAGGACGCCACGAACAGGTACGGCTGGCCGAGCACGAAACCGGCGGGCACGAAACCCGTGTACTGGCCGAGAACCGAGACCTTCATGGCCGGAGTAATCGTCGGCATGTCGAGGCTCTGATCCTGACCCACGGCGTTGAACTGGTACGCATCGAGGATACCGCCGACCGTGACGGACACGTTCGCGGCCTTGATCTCCGAGATCGTCACGAAGCCCGGATTCGGGGCGTTCATCGTGACGCGCTGCGGGCGGATATTCGTATCGGGGTTGTTCGTGGCAGTGATCCCGGCCGCGGTGCCGAGCGTGAGCGCCTGCGACGCGGAGAACGTGTACCGGCCGACCTTCACGGCCGCGTTCTTGTTCGGGTTCAGGATCGCGTCACGGTGCGCGCCCTGCTGCATGGCCGCGTGGTGAGCCTTCCACAAGGCCATCATGGCCTGAGGAGTCGCCGGGGGAGTCGACGGAGCATCGGCACCGAAGCCGAAACCCATCGCCGACGTCGAGTCGATTCCGAAACCGTAGTCGTTTCCGAAATCGGACTCCGCCCCGAAATCCGTGCCCGGGAGAACCCCGAGAGCGGCGGCGAGCGCGGGGTCGCGCATCGCCAAGTCTTTCATGCTTGCATTCTTCATGTGTTCCACCTGGCCGAAGACTCGAGTCGGCTTGCTCGTTTCCGGGAATCGGCCCCGGATGACGGACTCTCTTCCGTGACTACGCACTCCCCGGTTCGCAGAGGGAATGTTCGGCTCGAAGAAGAGGGCCCGTCATCCGCGGGGCGATCCGCGGGAAAACTGTTTAGAGCGAACGCGCCTTCTTGACGATCGGATCCTCGCCGATGTCGTCGCAGTTCGGGTAGCCCTCGCCTGCGAACTCGCCATGCACGCTCGAGTGCCCCGCGAGGAACTTGCCGACTTGATCGCGGGCGTAGATGCCGAGGCCGACCGCGCCGACCGTGGCCATGTCCCCGCTGAATTCCTCGGCATGAAGGACGACGGAACCGAGCAAGCCGACCGCGCCCACGACCGGGGCGACGGGGACCTTCTTGAGCGCGTTCGGAACCCATGACATGCCTTGCGCGTGCTCGAGTCCCGCAATCGCGCCGCCAGTGACGAGACCCTCACCGCCGACCTTCACCGCACGAACGCCCGCCCCTGCAACCGACTTGACGGTGCCGTACGCGTGCGCCATGCCACCGTGCCGAACACGCTCGTAAAGCCGTCGAATCGAGGACTTTTGCGCCGCCGGAAGGTTCGACGATTCGACCTTCGCCAGCGTGGTCGCCGTGATCGGCGTAATTTCGTCGCCCATGATGATTTTGCTCCGTTTAGGTGCTGAACAGAAGTCCAGCCCTAACGAAAGCAGGCGAACGGGGATTCGTCAAGGGAGACGCGCTAGGGACGTGCTAGGGGCAGGACGAGTGTGCGTACCAGTACCCCGCTATAAGGACAGCGAGGCCGGCCGCGGCGACGAAACCGGCGCAAAACGACTTTACTTCTATTTTGAGTAAATCCACGCTACTCCTCCTCGTCTCTCCTCGGGAGAACGACTCGATCGATTCTCGAGTCGACACTGGCGAGGGTTCGTAAGAGGCGACATGTTGCGCAGTCGCACTTTTCCTCAAGCTGTTGCGCGAGCTTTTCCACCACTGCGAGTTGTTCCCGTACTTCTTCCTCCGGGACGATTCCGAGCGGATTGTAGACGATAGGCTTAGTCGTCATCGTTTCCCCCTTTCCCGAGTGGGATAATTCCGTGTTCTGTCATGAGAAGTCGCACCGTCACGTGCGCGGGTCCGAAACGGTTCTTGACCGTGAACATTTCACGCGCTTCCGAGTGTTCGTCCGCGAACAACGTGACCGTTGTATCGACGTCATGTTGGAGCGCCATGGTGCCGGCCGCATCTTCCGCCTTATTCACGTGATTGATGATGATGATCGGCATGTCGTGCTCGATGGCGCGCGACTTGAGCCACTTCGCGAACTCTTCTCCGAGTCCCGAGTTATCTTCTTTCCCGATCAAGCCGGGGAGAGAGTCGACCACCGTGATCACGGGCTTCCGCTCCTTCATAATCGCGCCCAGGTCCCCCGAAAAACCCCCGACCGCGCTCACGAGTCGAATCAGGTCCGGACGCGCGATTCCGAGACGCGACGCGCGATCGCGCACCTGCTTTCCGTCCTCCTCGGCCGCGACGTAGAGTCCTTCCCGATTCGTCCGCGCGGCCACGGCCCCTACCATCTGTAAGGCCAACGTCGACTTTCCCCCACCGGGTGCGCCGGAAATCAGGGACACGGACCCGAGCGCGAGGCCGCCCCCAAAGCATGGGTCCCACGGACCCGACTCGATGCGGGGCACTGTTTCGGCGGTGACCTCAGACAGGAGCACCGTGGAATCCTTCGAGGAATTCTCATTCCCGAACGTGATCGCCCCGCATTCCTTGCAGTGCACTTTGGTCACGTCTCGAGGAAGTCTCGCGCCGCAATAGGAGCATTTTCGGAATTTCGCCACGTTTCGACTTTACCGCCCTTGACCCGAAACGCCAGCCGTTGCATAACGGAGCTCTCCCACGTTCGAAACCGATTCTGGAAAGGTTCTCACGAATGCCGAACTATATTGAACTGCGGGCCCCCTACGGGGCTCGTATCCAACCCATGCACACGGACGTTGGCCTTGCGGTCCGCGTGGAGTTTGGACCCGGTCAAGAAACCGCCATCGCCGCGTGGCTCGAACAGATCGCCTTCACACTCCGGCAAGTGGCCGCGATCGATCTCGACCCCCGCGAGCCGGTCCCCGAGGTCGTCCCCGCCCCGCAACTTTACGCGCAGCCGTACACTCCCACGCCCGCGCAAGTGGCCATGAAGCCGCTCCCGCCTCCGCCGCCTGCGCCGGCCCCGCGTGCGCCCGTCTTCGGACCCATCGCGCCGCTTCAATTGGCGGACTTGGTCTCGGACGACAAGCGTCGCTTCTTGAAGGGCGACAACGGCCACGCTCCCCCCGTCGCGCCCCCGCGCGCGATTCCGGTCGCGAACTCGCAAGCGCCCGCGCCGAGCGTCGTTCGCGATCCTCCTTCGCTGGCCCCTTCGTCACCCCATGCCCCGATCATGGGCGCGAGCTCCGTCACGGTCGAAAACCCGCCCGCAGTCGACCCGACCGTCGCGGCCGCGAAGCGAGCGGCCTCCACTCTCGCGAACGAAACCGCGCCCGTTATCGAAGTGACGGCGGTGTCCGAGGGGGAGCGGGAGACGGCACAATGAAACTCGTCGTGACCAGGATTGTTACGACGAGAAATTTCTTTCTCTTGTGTGCATCACTGGAGGGCGGGCCGGACGGGTCGTTCGGCGAGTCGTCTTTCCAATTCAAACACCATAACATTCCTAAGTGGGCACTCAACATAAAAATTGGCGATGAAATCCATCTCGTAACACCGTTCGATCCGTCGCCAATGAGTGCGGTGTAATACCTCCACGGAATAGCTTCACTTCCTTATTCGCTTCCTTCACTTTTTTCAAACTTCCAATCACCAGAAAGAGACAGTTCCCACCATGGCAAAGAAGAACAACGGAACCGCAGTGAACGAAGAGCCGAAGAACCCGCTCGAAGCGGGCGACGAGATGCCCGAGGACTTTTTCGCAATCCAAGACAATCGGCTGATGTACAAGCCGGAGGAGTGCGGGGAGCGTCCGATCCGCGGCGTCATGCTCGGGACGATGACCATGTCCCCCTCGAAGGAGAACCTTCGCGAGAATCCCAACGCCAAGCCGTGGACTGCGCTCGTCGTCAAACTCACGGCCCCGTGCCCTGTCATCGCCGAGGACGGCGTTTCGATCGTCGAAGCGAAGTCGGGCGATGAGATCATCGTCGGCGGCGCCGACATGGCGGCGCTCTATCAGCCCGCGAATCATCCGACGAGCGCGTTCGAGGTTTGGCTCAAGCCGATGGGCGAGACCAAGCTCAAGTCCGGCCGCAAGATGTGGCGCTATACGAAGGCCGTTTCTCCGCGGCCGCTGAATCGCGTCGCCAACGATCTCCACTTCTTCGGAAAGCAGACCGCCGTCCCGCAGTTGACCGAAGGACAGATCGCCGCGAATGCCGCGGCCGATCAGTCTCTTTTCGGGAACTGAGCTGACCTATGCCGCGCCCAGTGTCGAAACAGGGGGCGCGTAGGTACGGGGATACGATCGCCACGTTGACTCGCTTGCGGACTGCGTTGATCCTCGAAGGACTGGGGAGCGATTCGGAGCGGGAGCGGGTCATCGGGGAGATCGATACTCTGACGCGTTCCCTATCGGATCTCATGGCTTCCGGTTCGGGAAAGAGAAAGTAGTCCGAAACGGGCTTTTTGAGCCTCTCTTGTTTGGGTACTCGAGAGGTTCGCCCGTATGCACGTTGGGCGTGCACTGAGGAGGACCCGTGATCTTTCTACGTTGTACTGGACGCGCACGCGAGAGCGGAGCTGTTCGTTTCACGTTCAAAAGCGAATCGGACGTGATCGTGCTTCCCCCGTTCTTTACGATCGTCGTCCGCGTTCCGCGTCTCTACGATGCATACGAGGTCGGGAAGGTGTACGCGTTTGGACCGGTGACGCCATGAAAACGGACGTTAGTTTCGTCATATCTATCGGCCTGGGAATGACTGGTATGATTTTACTGAATCATACAGTAAGCGAGCGAACGTACTGGGCGTTCGTCCTTCTCTACTTGAGTGCGCTCGTTCACGCCAGCGCAAGGGGACAAGCATGACCCCGCTCCGGTTCCTGGGCGCGTGCGGTCTCGCGAGCTCTCTCCTTTCCGCGGTCGCGGGATTCTGCCATCTCCCATTCCTGCTCGGATGCGCGGGACTCGTCATGACGGCCGGCAACGTGGTGGCGATGGTCGGCGAACCGCGCAAGAGGTCTCGAGTTCAATGTCAATGTTACTACTGCCTACAAGAGGCAGGTTTACTACCGAAAGGACCCGCGCATACCGATGGCTACTAATCTTTCATGGGATACGGACGTTGTTCGTCGAAGTCGTATTTTCATCGCACTTGAAAACGAACGGCACCGGCAGGAGAAGCTTCGCGAGGCGGGGAAATTCACCTATACGTGCGCGTCCGTCGAGATGACGGATCTCGAGCGGTACACGGTCCTCGGGGAGGAAGTCGGGGAGATCGGACACGAACTCAACGGAGGAATCGGGGTCGGCAAATGGCCCAACCGCGATCGCCTCCGCAAAGAACTCGTCGAAGTCGCAGCCGTGTGCGTGGCCTGGATCGAAGCGCTCGATCGGGAAGATGGGAAATGATCGTCGACTATGAACTATCTATCGATCGTCTTCACCTGGATTACTTTCGGTCTCTGGATCGCGTTCTACTACACTGCCGGGAAAAAGCGATGAACCCCCTCCCGCCCGTATACGTCGCGTTCGAACTCGTCTCGGACTCGCGCGACATCATCCAGCAGATCCCCGTGTTCGTCTCCCTGTCCCGCGGAGTCACCCAAGACTTCGTGGACAAGGTCCGGACGAACCTCCCACACACCGAATTCGTCGTCGTCCGTTGCATACCTGGAGTCATCGCTTGAGCCTAAAAATCTACATCGCCGGTCCGTCTAGAAACCTGTTCCTCGTCAAGCACTGGCGGGACAAGTGCCGGGAAGCGGGTTTCACAATCACGCACGATTGGATCGCCGCTATCGAGGAAGCGAAGACCGCGAATCCAATTCCACTGTCTTCCAGTGACCGTGTCGACGCACGGCTCGACCAAGACCGCCGCGGATGGTCCCTCGATGACATCGACGGAATCATCACCGCAGACGTGCTCTGGCTCATCGTCGATAAGGAAGCACCAAGCGCAGGCGCTTGGACGGAGCTCGGCTATGCCCTCTGCCGGCGCGGGCGCGGCGACACACCCCGTATCATTCTCGCGAGCGGGGACGTGTACGAGAGCATTTTTACATCCCTTGCGAACATGTGCTTCCGCACGCACCCGGAGTGCTTCAACGTGTTAGGAAGTTTGAGGCCATGAGCTCCCGTCTATTCGGTTCGCTTTTGATTGCGCTCGCCATCGCCATGACGACGTGTGTTTTTGAGCAAGTGCGCCTGGACGATCTCCGTCTTCAGATGTCCTATCAGGAACGGGACCTGACAGAATGTCAGAACGAACTCCAAAATGCGCCCGTACATCGGGCCCCGCCTGCGATCCCGGACGATCGCAGTGTTCCTGCGAGGTACCATGACCAGTGAAAAAACCGCCTACGAGCATCCTTCCTCGCGCTTCTTGGAGCTATCGTGCCGGGGCGACTGGCGCGAAGTGCTCATCATTTCCGCCGAGCAAACTCCCACGCGCAAACTCCTAATCGTGCACTGGCCCCTGGGCGGGCACCTCGCCTTTGACATGGCCAAAAACTGCCTCATTCAAGCACCCCACTGGACGTGCCCAACTCCGAAAAAGGCCTGGGCGGTGTGGCTGGAGAAACTCCCGAACCGGGACCCGAAGATGACACTCAAGGGGCTGCTCATCGCGGCCGGGTTGGAGGAAGTGTAATGGTCCCGATTCCGACAGAAGAAAGTCTTACGGTTGCGAAGGCTGTCGCCGAAGCACTCAGACCCATCCCGGAGAATGACCGGCTCGGGTTCCTCTTCGGGATGGCCGTCGGCGGCATGCATGGGCAAGGTCTCTCAAACGACGAGATAGAAAAACACGTTGCGAAGGCGCTCGTCCAGGTCTTCGCGGCGTGGGAGGTGAAGGCATGAAAACCGCCGAAGAAAAGTTTCGTGAACTCGAAGAGCAAATGCGCGCAATGCCCGCCATGACGCCGGAACAGCGATTCGAGCAAGCCGTGTCCCTCGCGTTTGGATTCGCGTGGAAGCGGGGCGACACGGACGAGGAGATCATCCGCAAGAAGCGGATCGTGCGCGATGCGTGCTTCGTCAAATGGCCTGACGGACGGATTCCGGACAAGGATGTGACCCCATGACCCACGGAGAAAAAGCCTACGCCCAGTTCGTGCGTTGCACGTGGGGAAAAGACGCTGCCCCACTCTTGAAACTGGGCAAAGCCGTGCCCACCCAAGTTGCCCCGCTCCCGTGGCCGGACTTGCCCGGGCCGGTGCAGGCGATCTGGGAATCGGTCGCGAAGGCGGTGAGAGAATGAACACAATAGGAGGTTACTGGATGAAAACTCTACTTCGTTTCTCGCTTGTCGTCGCGATCACTTCCTTAGCGGGACTCGCGCACGCGTCCCCTAGCTTTTACGGGTATTGGGATTCTGCCGTCCCCGACACGGTCTCGCTCCACGTCACGGCGCCCAGTTCCGTGTGCATGTGGAGCGGAGTCGGCGGACAGTTCGGCGATACGATCGACAATGATAACCTTTGGCTCGGACAGACCACCGGATGGTACTCCGGCGGAACGTGGGAGTTCGGAGGCTCGGGTACGAACGGCGAGGGATGCGGCGGAGGAACAGGTTGCGGGTATCAGGTCCGTTGGCAGCAAGTCACATGCACGAATCCGGGTGCCTTTCACGGCGCGGGGTTCGATCACTTGTACGTCTCTCAACAAGCCGGTTTCGATGCGTTCTATCACACGACGCCCGTCCTTTATGAACCTCCCTGGCTCCCGAACACCGGCAAGTGGTATTGCGGCGTCACGGCCCTCGGCGGAGACTTTACCGCGGGCGGGTCCTCCGCGAACTCAGCGGATACCGACTACGCCCCAAACGTCGCTTTCTTACTTTACAACGACAACGCCTATCCCTCGTCGCAGAACCGTATGGGCGCGTGGTGTTTCCAGTTCCAAGACGTGTATAACCGGCCGATCGTTCCGCACACGGATACGATGTACGTAGCCACGCCTGGGTACTCGCCCGATCTCCCAAACTCGAGTACGGCGTTTTGCTTTCTCATTTACGCGTCCGGTCCGATGAATCACACGGCGGACTATCAGCAAGTGATCAACCCGCACGACGGCATCTCGGATCAACGTCTTGTGGTGACCACTCCCGGGGCCGCGGTCGTGGATTGCGTCGATTACGATTTGGCAAATTGATGTACACAATTCTGCACGTCAAGGACTCATTCGCGTCTATGGCCGAATACGCGGCCAGTGGAATCAAGACAGCGCACGCCGACGTCCTCCTCACCGATCCGCCATATGACGAGCACACGCAAGCGAACATGTGCTCGGGTTCTCTCGTCGGAACGAAAAACGTGCCGAAATACGATCTCGACTTCGCGCCGCTGAAAAGTTACGACTGGCTCGCGGACGCCATGGCGTGCGTTCGTCGCTGGTCGCTCGTCTTCTGTCCCGTGGAGTCGTTCGGGAAGATCGAAATACGCTACGGTCGGCCGACCTACGTCCGGGGCGGAGTCTGGTACAAGCCGAACGCCATGGGCCAGCTCACCGGCGACCGCCCGGCCACGTCCTACGAGGGGGTCGCGATTCTGCATCCCGAGCAACCCAAGAAGCGGTGGAACGGTCACGGCTCGTACGGAATTTGGAAGTGCAACGGAACGCGCGGCAAAGCGGACCGTCATCCGAACGAAAAGCCTCTCGACTTGTGCCTAAAACTCGTCGCGCTCTTTTCCGAGCGGGGCGAGACCGTCTTTGATCCCTTCGCGGGGAGCGGGGCCATCGGCGAAGCCTGTCTTCTCCTCGGACGGTCGTACGTCGGGTGGGACAACGATGCGGCCTGGGTCGCGCAAGCCAACGAACGTCTCCACGCCGTCTCGGTCTCGCTCTCGGACGGGACCCGGTCCCCGTACAGCGACGAGGAAGCGCTCGCGCTCTGTCGCATGACGGACGGGCCGGCGCCGGCAAGGAAGGTCTACCCGCCCCGAGCTGCGAAAAAGACTGCAGTTTTCGACCTGGACGACTGAACTACTTTTCAGGTGTGCCCTTCTCTTCCTTATTTTCTTAGTTTGCTTCAAGGTTTCTGCGGGTGGACCGTCTTACTCAGTGCATGAACAACGAAGCTACAATCAACGGTCAGTCACTGAGTCGCGTTCAGCGACGGTACTTCGCGTGGCGCGCGTACGGCTGGCGCGCCTGTCTCGCCTGGGAACTCGCGGTCAAAGGCGCTGACCTCCCGGAAGGGTACTGAAATGTACCTCATCATCGCAATTCGTGACGGGAAAATTGTGCGGCTAGAACGCAGCGACACGAAACCCGCCTTTGACTCGGCCCGGCGTCTTCGTTCCCTCGGTTGGATGGTGCGGGTTCTCGCGCCGGGAACGTGGGCGTGATGATCGCCGTCGGCTGGATCTTTACCACGCTCGTCGCCTTCGGGGCGGTTCCTCTCACTCTCAGGTGTGGACGATGATCAATATCAGACATCGAGTTACGGACGAAATCCTTCGGGTTGTCGGGGGTGAAACCCTTCGCGGCGCGGACCTCCGCGGCGCGAACCTCCGCAGCGCGAACCTCGGCAGCGCGGACCTCGGCGGCGCGAACCTCCGCGGCGCGGACCTCGGCGGCGCGAACCTCGGCAGCGCGGACCTCGGCAGCGCGGACCTCCGCAACGCGGACCTCCGCGGCGCGAACCTCGGCAGCGCGAACCTCGGCAGCGCGGACCTCGGCGGCGCGAACCTCCGCGGCGCGGACCTCGGCGGCGCGGACCTCCGCGGCGCGAACCTCGGCAGCGCGGACCTCGGCGGCGCGAACCTCCGCGGCGCGAAGTTGCCCAATGAAAAAACACTCCAAGAATACATCGAATGGCTTCCGTCCGGACTCTTGTCGCAAGGGGGAAAACCACTCGAGCAAGTTCTTGCAGCATGGGACTCGCATACGTGGGATAACTGTCCGATGTCTATTGCATTCGATGCTGAGAGTCTCAACTCTGTTCCGGATTGTTGGCGTAATGAAGCCGCAACGTTCGTGGCGCTGTTCGATGGTCTGCACCTACCTAAGCCGGAAAGTCTTCGGTGTGGACGATGAGTCGCTCGGACAAGATCGCTCGATCTTCCTGGCGCGTTCAGGTTCGGCAAAACGGACTCGTCACCTTTGAGAGTCTGTTCAATTTCTTCGAGACCGCAAATAACTATTACATATCACTCTCAGTCGACGGTGTGAAATACTTACAAGTTCGCGAAGCAGGCAAATCGCGTTTCCGTACAATCGTGGAAAGTCCGCAGAAATGAGCTCCGAATCAATCGCCGACCTAAACGCCCGCGCTCAGGCAAAAGCCCAGCGCATTGCCGTGCGCCTGCTCCCCGACGGGTTTACGTGCACGCTCAGTCCCGCGGGCTACCTCGGGGGTGACCGCTTCGCGGCGTTTCGAACCGCCGTCGAAGGCGCGCAGTACGACCCGGACCGCAAGTGCCAGACGGCGCCGGTCAATAAGGTCGCCATTCTACTCGGCCGACTTCAGGCCGCGGGCTTCGCCCTCGAGATTGACCCGGCGCTCGCGTCCGCCGTGCAGCGCGCCGAGGCCGAGCGGGTGCGCGATCTCGAAGCGTCGACCCGCCACGCAAACCGCGTCGACGCGGAGCTCCGCGCACGTGGTCTCGCTCTCTACCCGTTTCAGAAACTCGGCGTGGAGTGGATGGCGAAGCGGAGCGGAGGGCTTCTTGCGGACGAAATGGGGCTGGGCAAGGAACATGCCATCGACACGCGAGTAATGTCCCCTTCGGGGTGGCGCACGATCGGTCGTCTCGAAATTGGAGACTACGTCATAGGATCGAACGGAAAAAAGACGCGGGTTACGGGAGTCTTTCCGCAAGGTGTCAAAGCAAGCTACCGTGTACATTTTAGCGACCATTCGAGTGTTGAGGCTGGCGCTGAGCACTTGTGGACTGTCCGCTACCGACGTGGCGGAGGAAAGGGTAGTTGGACAGACCTGACGTTGACAACCGACGATCTTCGCTTGCGTCCGATCAGGGGCAAGCTCGACCTCGCAAAAACTGCACTCTACCTCCCTATGCTTACAGCGCCCATCGAGTTCAAAGTGACGCACATGCATTTACCATTGGACGGGTACACGGTCGGAGCGCTGATTGCAAACGGAGGACTAACGAACGGTTCTTGTACTCTTACGTTCAACACTGCCGATCTTGATGTCATACGCTCTAAAGTGAATCTTGGCAGTTACAGAACGCACGGCAATGTATCGACAGGAACTGTAGTTGGCGCTGTAGAAGCGGTCAGGCAACTTGAACTAAGCGTACTAAGCGGAGAAAAATTCATCCCGCGGGCTTACTTACTTGCCCCCATTCCTGAGCGAATTTCCCTTCTCCAGGCTCTATTCGACGGCGACGGTTCTTGTACCGCCGAACGTTCTCGGGTCATATACCACACAACTTCATTACATCTCGCAAATAACGTTGTCGAGCTAGTGGAAGGCCTAGGCGGTCTCGCCTCGATTCGAACCTACGATCGTAGTCATGAGGATAAACCGACGGAGTATCAAATCCGAACTCGGCTACCCGAAGGAATTCTCCCATTTTCTGTTCCACGCAAGGCAAACCGCTACAATCCCGGCTCACACGCACGTCCGTGCCGAACAGTTACAAAAGTCGAGTACGTGCGCGATGTTGAAAGCGTTTGCATTGCCGTGGAAGCGGAGGATCGTCTCTACGTCACGGAACACTGCATTCTCACGCACAATACAATTCAAACGATCGTCGCGCTTCCCGAAATGGCTCCCGTCCTTGTCGTCTGTCCAGCGCTCGTCAAGGGCGTGTGGAAGCGAGAACTCGCGAAGTGGCGCCCCGACTTGCGCGTGACCGTGCTCGCGGGCCGCGGCTCGTTCCGGTTCCCTGAGGCGGGCGAGGTCGTGATCACGAACTACGACGTGCTCCCGGAGACGTTCGAAAAGGTTCATGGGGACCACGCACGCGGATTCGCCGGGGAGCAGGGCTTTACGCCCGCGTTCGAAGCTACGTGCCCCGAAGGACTCCGTCTCGTCGGCGACGAAATCCACATGGTCAAGTCGACCAAAGCGGCACGCTCGATCCGCTTCCGCTGCCTCTCGGCGCTCGTCCGGCGTCGGGGCGGGAAGACGTTCGGCCTCACGGGTACACCCCTTTTGAACCGAGCTCCCGAACTCTGGTCGACGCTCGTGGCCACCGGCGTCGCGCAAGAAGCGTTCGGGAACTACAAGACGTTCGAGAGCATGTGCGGAGGGTCGCGCGGTCACTTTGGCGTCGAATGGGGCCCCATCCCGGACCCGGAACTCATTGGCAAGCGACTCGAGCGCGTCATGGTGCGGCGACTTCGTTCCGAGGTCCTGCCGGAACTCCCCACGAAGACGTACGAGATGATTCCGGTCGAGATCAAGAGCAAGAAGGCGAAGCAGATCGATCTCGTTCTCGGCGCATTCGATGGGTACGTCGCGAACGGGATCTCGGCGACCCTGCTTGGATCGGCAAGCAACACGGGCGCACTTCCCGAGTTCTCCGAATTCTCGAAAGCGCGCGCTTCCCTTGCAGAGGAAAAAATCCCCGCCATGATGCAAATCGTGGAGGACTACGAGGAACAACAAGAACCGCTTGTCGTGTTCTCCGCCCACCGTGCACCCATCGACATGCTCTCGGGCCGCGACGGGTGGGCGGTCATCACCGGCGACACGTCCCCGGCCCGACGCACGGAAATCGAGGAATCATTCCAGCGGGGCGAACTCCGAGGCATCGGCGCGACCATCAAAGCGGGCGGGGTCGGAATCACGCTCACGCGCTCGGCCCATGTCCTTTTCGTGGACCAAGACCCGACCCCGGCACTCAACGCGCAGGCCGAGGACCGTATTTGCCGTATCGGTCAAACGCGCGGATGTGTCGTCAAGGTGCTCGTCGCGGATTGCGCTTTGGACCGGAGAATCGCGGATTTGCTGGCTGTCAAAAGGGCGCTCATTGAGGCCACGGTCGAACAGGGAAGGCGGGTTGTGCCGGTGGAGGTTCCGGAGATGAGCGAGGGGGAGTGGGCGGCGCTTATTCGAGACGCACGTCGGGAAGAGGACGAAGCAAACGAGCAGAGTTTGCAAGAGATTCAAGGTCGTCGTCCTGTCAATCCGACGCACTTCCCACCCATGACCGATCTCGAACGCTGGGCGTTCGCAGGTCTCCGTTTCCTCTCAGCAGCCGATCCCGATGGCGCGCGCGAACTAAACGGGGCAGGATTCAATAAGGTCGACGGGGCAATCGGACACTCCCTCGCATTTCAGACGGAGAACGGATTGACTCCGAAACAATGGGAACTCGCCATCGCGCTCTGTCGCAAGTATCGAAGGCAGATCGGAGATGCGCCGTGAATAAGCGAGCGAGAGAGTGCACGCACGAAAAAGCCGATTACTTGCTCGGCGAAATGATCAAGTGGTGTTCAACGTGCGGATCGATCGGAAGTACCTCGTACGATCCAGACCATGGCGAAGAAAGTCAGATCAAATGGCAGTATCCTTCCTATTCATTTCGAAAAGAGAAAACGAAAAGGAAGTTCTGCCTCAACGATCACCGCCTGAATCGGTACGGCTACTGCGAAAAGTGTCACCGATATTGCCCGCCTGAATCATGGGCTATTCGGGCAGCAGCGATTACGGCGCCAGATCAAGGGTGGAACATTAGCGAACACGACACGGAACGAGCCGCGCAAAAGATCGCGAGCGAACTTCAGGCGCAAAATCCGAATTGGCTAATTACAGTAGTACACAACCCGTCACTTCAAGTGGAACTAATATGATCGATCGATACCGACGAAACTACTTCAACAGTCACGGGCGTTACGAGCCCGGAACCTTGGGAATGATCTTGCAAGGTATCCTCACCTTCGACCGCTTCCTCGGTTGCTGGGTCGACAACTCCGCCGCGGACTACCTCCCGCCCGTGCTCTTCACCCCGGCCGGTGTCCAGTGAGGCACCGTCGACGGAGAATCGCGCGGCATCGGCGGGCGATAAAGAAAATCTTATGCGAGGAGGCGAGACGTCTCGGCGTGTCTATTCCACCATGGGTCAATAGGTACTTACCTCCACTCGAGTCGTACTTATAAATCCTGAAAGGAGTTTTCCCATGGGTTACGACGACGAATCGGAAACTCTTGATCTTTGCGAAATATTCGAGAGATCGGAAGACGAGGGGCTCAGTCAAGGCGCCGCATGTACTCGCGGATTTCACCGTCTGAACCTTCATAACATTCACCAAAATCACGCCACGTGCATGCACTGCGGCGAGCTTGTATACCTCAACGAATGACCTACCAACCGAAACCGGGACGCATAGCAAAGGGCGGACGCGCAAAAACGATCGCGCCACCGGGCTATATCACGCCCGCCGACTTGGCCAAAAAGTGCAAAATGAGCATGGGTTTCGTGTACTCAAAGCGCGAAGAGTGCTCGGCCATTCTCAGCGAAGACGGGGGGTGGATTTTCCCCGTGACGGCCATTGCACGGCTTGGGCAATTGAAGCGCGCAAGTCGAAGTCACAAGGAGGAGATTTTCGCCGCGCAAAGTGCCGAGGGCACTCGAGCGGGACGCGTCGAGGCTGCCGCTATCGAGATGTTCGACAAGGGAGCCTCGATTCTCGACGTCGTTCGGGAAGTGAAAGTTACGATCGCCGAGGCACGCGTACTCCGAAACGAGTACGACGATCTCGCTGCGAAGGGGGTTCCGAGAGCAGCCGCCGCTCCGGAGAAAGCGCCGAGTCCGTACGACGTCCGGGCCGAGTTGACCATGACCGATGACGGAAACAAGATGGTCCGTCTCGCGGCCTTCGTGGACTGGGGAGACTCAAAGGAGACTTTCGTACTGTCGAGCGAGTGGTATCCTGTAGATTCGCCCGAAGGGCGGATTCTTGAAATAAACAGAAAGGCTAAACCGTGAACGAAGGAAACGACGACACGATGGATCATGTTCTTGGAGAACTCGGGACCCCGATCCCAGTCAAGAAGAAGCGCGGCTTCGCGACCCTTTCCAAGGAACGGGTCCGCGAGATTGCCAGCAAAGGGGGCAAATCCGCTCACGAACAGGGGACCGCGCACGAATTCACGAGCGAGGAGGCGAAAGCGGCGGGACGCAAGGGCGGGCTTGCGATGCATCGCAAGTACCCGGGACGGACCCAAGAGATCGGAAGAATGGGAGGGCGCGCTCGGGCGGAGAACGCACACCTCACGAAGGAAGGCAGCAAAGCGTGAAAAACTACTTTCGTCTCGGACGAAAGACGTTCTTCTTCTTCGACGACACGAAAGTCGACGAAGTCAAAAAAGCTTTCGAGGCCGCAAGTCGGCATCCGTTGACGATCAACAGAACCTTTCTTCCGACACTTTATCGCCCGGTTCCGTTTCTCGGTCCTTGGCACCTGAATATCGTAGGCTTCATTTCTCCGGACGAGTGCACCGCCGAAGAACTCGCCGAACGAAACGAAGCCATTCAAAAGGCATTCCTTCGGCGAGTTGCAAGGGAGGCCGCGTGACTCACGACCGTCTTATGCTTGAACAATCAGAAGCCGTCGCGATGGGTTTCATCGTGGGGGCAACCCTTCTCACCTGGATCGCCGCGAGTATCGATATGATCCTCGTTACGTTCTAAATCTTCCTCACTTTTCTCAAGAAAGACTCCGATCATGACCACTGCTCACGTCAACGAAAATCACGGAAACAAGAATGGGAACGCGGGCAAGAAATCTGCTCCCGCTGCCGAAACTGCACCCGCTGCCGCGCCAGTCGCTGCACCTGCTGCTGCACCCGCGCCGGCTCCCGCTGCCGAAACGGCGCCCGCCGCGGCACCTGCGCTCACCCCGGAAGAGCGCAAAGCTCTCGCAAAGACTGCGGGAGAGAAATTCGATCGCGCGGAGAAGATGATCGCCGACGGGACCGCTCTGCGAAGCGAAGCGCTCGCCGAGCTCTCGAAGATCATCGCTCCTCTCAAGACTTTCAAGCGAAACGGAAAACGTTTCACCATCGCCTACCGCGAACGCGAGGGAATGTACTTCCTCAAGACGCAGAAGGAAACCGCCGGAGAAGTCGAACTCTAGACTTCTCGGATAAGTACCGGATACTTATAAGGATTACGTCCTTGTGTGTCTAAGACCAGCGGAGGAGGTGAAGAAAAACCTTCTCCGTTCTACTTTTCAACGGAGGCTCCCATGACCCGCGCCGAGGGATGAAACCTCGGCCCTCGACGTTTTTCGGTCGGGGAGGGATACTCGACGGGCCATCATCGCCGGCCCATGACTTGGCTCTCGTTGACCCATCATCGCGCTTGCGGGAATGCCGCCCCTTCCGCCAGGGAACCCGCCGTGGCGGTTGATTGCTACGCCTAGTGTACATGTGGGCGTGAGACCCGCCATGCTCATTTCACAAGAGGAAAAAGCATTCGGGTTCACGGTGCAAGTGACGAGCCGGTGGTAGCCTGCTACACGTCATAAGAAGAGGGAACCCATGCCCGCAAGTATTTGGAGCAAGATTCAGGGCACGATCGCGACGGAATTACTCGAAACAATTCGACGGAATGAGTCGGGAAAACCTAGAGGAGTTCGCAGCGAAAACGCTGGAGGACGCGAAACTAGCGTCGCTGCACGAGACGGATGTCATCGATCGATGTTCAACGCTACTAAATCGGGCACGCGATGGTCGGGACACCCTACGCGCGCTTATTGACTGCCGAGACGGGGCGGACTTCGTCATCATCATGAAGCGGGTAAAAGACGAGCTCGATCGTCCCCTCTAAACCCCCGCCCCCGCCCCGCCCCTGAGAGAGCGCCAGCGCCCGTGAGGGAGTCCGAGTAGGCCCACCCCCGAAACAGCGTCAGAGCCCCCTTCCCGCCCCGGGACAGGGGGCTTTTTCGTGTCTGGGCGAGGCTCCCGCCCCCGCTCCCGCCCTGGACGCCGTACGGGCCCCATTCCGGGGCGCCGTGCGGGCGTCCGAAAGAGAGCCCGCCCCCGGCTCGGGAATGCGAGCCAGAGCGGGAACCCGCTCCCGCTCAGGTGCCCGAGCGAGACCGGGGACCCGGACTCGAGAGTACTGACTCTGGGGGCCAGTTGAGGTGGCACGGTCTCTTTCTTGTGCAAGAGCTTGACACGTAAGGTGTGTCATGGCAGGCGGGGAGACAGGTGGACCATGTGGACCACTTCTTGGTGGGATGCGCGCCCCCACCAGGG
>Ga0070730_10001338_pt1 | contig 23863 bp, 25 predicted proteins | sample Coa_R1_3_FD_66447 | JGI IMG/M metagenome (GOLD analysis project Ga0070730, IMG submission 66447) | Surface soil microbial communities from Centralia Pennsylvania, which are recovering from an underground coalmine fire - Coalmine... | ecosystem: Environmental > Terrestrial > Soil > Unclassified ... | reverse complement strand
GGCGAGTTCCCCGGCCAGTGCTACCAGCTGTGCGGCTATTCGCACGGCAACATGCGTGAGCGCGCGATCATTCAGAGCCAGGCCGACTTTCAGGCCTGGTTGACCGCCCAGCAGCAACCCGCTGTCCAGTCGACCGACCCCGCCGCGGCGGAGGGCGCCCAGCTCTTGCAGACCCGCGGTTGCGCTGCCTGCCACACCATCAACGGCACCGCCGCCCAGGGCAAGGTCGGCCCCAACCTGACCCACTTCGCCAGTCGTGGCACACTGGCCGGCAGTGTCCTCGACAGCACGACCGCCAATATTCGGATGTGGCTGAAAGATCCGCCCGCGGTCAAGCCCGGCTCGATCATGCCGAACCTCGGCCTGAACGACCACGAGCTCGACGTGCTGGTCGCTTATCTACAATCACTGAAATGAGTCGGGCGTATCCAGGAGGGCTCCAGAGCTCATGGCAGTAGTCAGCGCGCCGCTGTCGCGCGTCGGCGGTATGGTCGTCGCGCCGCCGACCATCGCTGAGCCCGCCTACCGCGGTTTGTGGAGCTGGTTCACGACCGTCGACCACAAGCGCATCGGCATCCTGTACGGCGTTTCGGCCGGGACGTTCTTCGTCATTGGCGGGCTCGAAGCCCTGGTCATCCGCCTGCAGCTCTGGATTCCGGGCAACACGCTGGTCAGCGCCGAGATGTTCAACGCGCTGTTCACCATGCACGCCACGACGATGATCTTCCTGGCGATCATGCCGCTCGGCGCCGCCTTCTTCAACTTCATCCTGCCGCTCCAGATCGGCGCTCGCGACGTCGCGTTCCCACGCCTGAACGCGTTCAGCTACTGGGCATTCATCCTCGGTGGGATCATGCTCAACGTCAGTTTTCTGCTGGGCGGCGCGCCTGACGCCGGTTGGTTCGGGTATGCCAACCTCACCACGCGCCAGTTCTCGCCCGGGCCGGGCATCGACTTCTGGATGCTGGGTCTGCAGATTCTTGGCGTGGCGTCGATCGCGGCGGCGCTGAACTTCTTCGTGACCATCCTCAACATGCGCGCGCCCGGCATGAGCCTCATGCGCATGCCCATCTTCACCTGGATGTCGCTGATCACGATGGTGCTGCTCTTGCTGGCATTCCCGTCGATCACGGTCGGCCTCATCCTGTTGATGTTCGATCGCTTCTTCAACACCAACTTCTATAGCGTCCCGCACGGGGGTGACCCGATCCTGTGGCAGCACCTCTTCTGGGTCTTCGGCCACCCCGAGGTGTACATCCTCATCTTGCCTGGGATGGGAATCGTCTCCGAGATCATCCCGGTGTTTTCCCGCAAGCCGCTGTTCGGTTACGCGGTAATGGTGTACTCGGGCATCGCCATCGGATTCCTGGCCTTTGGCGTCTGGGCGCACCACATGTTTGCCGTCGGCCTGGGGGCGATCGCCGATGCCGTCTTCGCCTCGAGCACGATGCTCATCGCCGTACCGACGGGCGTGAAGATCTTCAACTGGATCGGCACGATGTTCAAGGGCTCGGTGAATTTCAAGACGCCGATGCTCTGGGCCGTTGGCTTCATCAGCATGTTTATCATTGGCGGCCTGTCGGGCATCATGCACGCGTCGCCACCCGCCGACCTCATCCAGCACGACACCTATTTCATCGTGGCGCACATCCACTACGTGCTCATCGGCGGCAGCATCATGGCCCTCATGGCGGGGATCTACTACTGGTTCCCCAAGATGAGCGGGCGCATGCTGAACGAAACCCTGGGCAAGTGGAACTTCTGGACGTTCGTCATCTTCTTCAACGTCACGTTCATGCCGATGCACTGGACCGGACTGCTGGGCATGCCGCGACGCGTCTACACCTACGGCATCGAGCTCGGCGTGACCGAGTTGAATCAACTCTCGACCATCGGGGCGATCGGCCTTGGCTTCTCGGTGTTGCTGTTCGTGATCAACCTGTTCACGAGCCTGCGCTACGGCGAGATCGCCTCGGACGATCCCTGGGACGGCGCGACCCTGGAGTGGTCGATTCCGTCGCCACCGCCGGTCTACAACTTCGCGCGCATCCCCACGGTCCTGTCGCGTGACGCGTGGTGGGCGACGAAACATCCCGAGCGGATGCACCTCGACCCCATCGAAGTCACGCCGTTGGCGGGCGGCCCGGCGCACGGCGCCCAACTGGCGCACGACGTGGTGGCCACCGCCGCGCCGGACGCCGCTCCGCCGGTGATCCACATGCCTTCGCCGTCGTACTGGCCGTTGCTCGCTGCCGTCGGTTTATCGATGATGGCCACCGGCTTGCTCGCCGCGGACTCGTTTGGGCCGGTCACCATCCCGATCTTCGCCGTCGCCGGGCTGCTGCTCCTCATCGGCAGCATCTACGGCTGGTCCTTCGAGGCGCCGTAGATGGCCCACGCCCCGGTGGTCGTCGACGTCGCCGCCAGTCCACCCCTCGAAGCGCTCGGGGCGCCGCCGCCGCCGCTGGTCCTCGAGCATCCGCATACCAGCACCGGCCTCGACAGTCGCAAGCTGCTGATGTGGGCGTTCCTGGCTTCAGACTGCATGTTCTTCGGAATGCTGATCGCGACCTACATGGTCTACAAGAACCGCAGTCTCGACGGCCCGCTGCCGCGCGAGACGTTCGACGTGCCCTACACGTCGGTCAGTGCGTTCGTGTTGCTGCTCAGCAGCCTGACCATGGTGCTGGCCCTGGCGGCGATCCAGCACGGCCACGAGCGCCGCATGCGCGTCTGGCTCTCGGCTACCGCGCTGTTGGGGTGCGTCTTTCTCGGCGGCCAGTTCTACGAGTTCACGACCTTCTACAAGGACGGGCTCACGCTCAGCCGCAACCTGTTCGGGTCGACGTTTTTCACGCTCACCGGCTTCCACGGCACCCACGTCTTCATCGGCGTGTTCTGGCTGCTGTCGCTGGTGGCCCAGTCCGTACGAGGTCGACTCCACCAGGAGCATTCCCTGTGGGTTGAGATCGCCGGTCTGTACTGGCACTTTGTCGACATCGTGTGGATTTTGATCTTCACGCTCGTGTACCTGATCCCTGACTGAGCGATGAGTACCGAACACCACGTGGCACACGACGCGGGCGGGCACGAGCTCGAACATGCCCATCCCGGTCCCAGGACATACACGATCATCGGCGTCATCCTGGCGGTCATCACCCTCATCGAGGTCTGGGCCTACAACCAGGCGTTCCTGCGCCCGGCGCTGGTACCCATTCTGCTGTCGCTGTCCGCCGTCAAGTTTGCGACCGTTGTCGGCTTCTACATGCACCTGCGGTTCGACAACCCGCTGTTCCTGGCGGTCTTTGGCTTCGGGCTGGCGGTGGCCGGGTCGGTCATCACCGCGTTCATGTTCTTGTTCGGCCAGTATCCGCAGCCGCCGCACGGGTAGGGGTCGACAACGGGCGTGGACTGGCTCGCGTACCGGCCGCCGCTGAGCGTTGTCGTCGGGCTGGTCGGCCTGGAGGTGGCGTATCTGCTGTGCGTGAGTACCTACCGGGATCGCATTGCCGGTTCTCGCGTTGTGCCGGCTGCACGCCGCGGCGCGTTCTCCAGCGGCGTGTTGGTGATGCTCCTTGCGCTGGCTACGCCGCTGGATACGATCGGCGACACGTTCCTGTTTACGGCGCACATGATTCAGCATCTGCTGTTGACGCTGTTCGCCGCGCCGTTGCTGCTCATAGGTACTCCCGGCTGGCTGGCGCGGCTCGTCTTGAGCCGGACGCGGCTCACCCGCTTCGTCCGCTGGGCGCGCCACCCGCTGCTCGCCTTCTTCGGCTTCAACGTCGTGTTCGCGCTGGCGCACGTGCCGGCCTTCTACGAGCTGACGCTGGTCAATGAGCCGCTGCACGCCCTCGAACACCTGGTGTTTCTCGGCACGGCTATGCTGATGTGGATGCCTGTCCTGAGCCCGGTGCCCGAGATCTCAGCGCCCTATCCACCGCTGGGCCAGGTGCTGTACCTGTTTCTGCAGACCGTGCCCGCGTCGTTGCTGGGTGCGCTGCTGGCGGCGACGAGCAGTCCCTACTATTCGACGTACGTACTCGCGCCGCGGATCGTTGGGCTGAGTCCGCTGGAAGACCAGCAACTGGGCGGGCTGTTGATGTGGGTGGGCGGCGGTCTGTTTTTCTTGTTGGCAACCGGTGTGGTCTTCTTCGCGTGGGCCAGCCGTGAGGAGGCCGCGAATCGGCGGCCCCTCGGGGCATAATTTGCAAAGGAACCAGATGGAGTCATCAGTTTCGGGCGTGCCACTCGAGCGCGGCCGCGGCGTGCGCCGACGCTGGCTCTCAGACGCCATCATCGCGGGCTTCGTCGCCATCGGGACCTCGACCGGGGCGCTCATGGTCTTTTTCGTGCTGGCCAATGGGCTCGCCGATTCACAGGCTGACTTCTTCCGCGGCTGGCTGTGGCAGCTGACCCACAACCAGGTCGTCGCATTCAGCAGTGGTCGCCCGGCAGTTGCGCTGGCGCTGCACGTTTTGCTTGGCCTGGTCTGGGCCATTGTGTATGCGCGGTTCGTTGAGTTTCGACTCACCGGCCCGGGTTGGCGGCGAGGGATGCTGTTCGCGCTTGTGCCGTGGATCTTTTCCTTGCTGATCCTGCTGCCAGCGGCGGTCGTGAATCTGCTCGACTGGGCGTTTTCGGCGGGACCGCTGGTGCCGGTCGGCAACCTGGTGCTGCATCTGATCTATGGGTTCACGCTCGGTCAGTTGTACGACGCGTCAGCTGACGAACCGGCGCTCGCCGCCGACACCGTGTACGACGAGCCGCTGGTGCGTCGGGCGGTCGAGCACTCCGAGGACTTTGGCGCCGCGGGGATTCTGCTGGGCGGCATCGCTGGCGCCGCGGTGGGCATCGCCCTGGCGGTCATCCTGCCGCCAACGTTGCCGAGTGTGGACTTCGGTGGTTGGTCGGTGGCCCTGGCGGTCGGCGGCATCCTGGCTGGCGGAGCCGTGGGCGCGATCGTTGGCTCGTTCGCGGGGCTGCCTCAGACGCCGCCAGCGCCCGCGGACATTCAAGAAGGGCCGGACCCGTTCACCCACAACGTGCTGCCGTTTCTGATCCCACCGTTCCTGCTGATCGTGGCGATCGTCATCGTGTCGACGTTTGGCACCGGCCTGTTGCAGTTGGGCAAGAGCCAACTGGAGATTGGACCGCTCACCATCGGCGCCGCCGTCGTCGCGGCCATCATCGGCACGTTTGCGATCGGGATCGGGGCCTACCTGTTGTCGTCGCGCACCGAGGAGCCGCCCTCGAGTCGCGAGACCGTCTCCCACAGGGCAGAGCACTGAGCGGGGCTTTCGGCCTGAGCGGCGACCATGAACTCCGAGCGCCGGAGCTGCTCGCGGCGCGCGCGCGCCCGCAACAGTCGCAACGTCGCCACGCCGGGGTAGATCAGCAGCCCAATGACAATGACCAGCGGCCAGTGGGTGGCCGCGATCCACACCATTCCATCCCGAGTGGGCGCATACGTCAGGAGGAGGATGGCGAACCACACCTTGCAGACGATCAGCGGAATCGCCACTGTCAGAAGCGCGCCCTTGGATTCCATGGGCTCAAGAGAGTCTACTACTCGGCGGGCGCGCTAGCGTGAGCCCGGTCGCTATCATCAACGGTAGCCATTAATGCGTCGCGTGCTGCTCGCCGCACCGCTGGCCGTCGCATTCTTCGCCAGCCCGTCGCCCGCCGCTGCTCAGCCGTGGGTCGTCGCGCCCGCTTCGGATGGGGCGGAGACCATCAGCCAGTTGTTCTGGTTCACGCTGGTTCTGGCCACGATTGTCTTTGTGCTGATCGAGGGCCTGCTCATCTACTCGAGCCTGCGATTCCGACGCCGCGCGCCGCTGCCGTTTCACGAGCCGCCGCAGATGCACGGCAACACCCGCCTCGAGGTGATGTGGGCGACGGTCCCCGCGCTCATCCTGGTGGGCCTGTTCGGTATCACGGTGTCGCGCATGGGCGACTTGAGCCAGCTGCCGACCGATCCCAGCACCCTGCACATCGGCGTCACTGGGCGCCAGTTCCAGTGGGACTTCGCCTACGGAACCTCGGGTGTGAAGTCGACGAATGACTTGCATATTCCGGTCGGCACCCCGCTCATCTTCGACGTGACCTCGATCGACGTGATCCACAGCTTCTGGGTGCCCGACCTGTACGGCAAGATCGATGCGAACCCCGGCCGCATCAACCACATCACCTTCAAGGCGACCCAGCCGGGCACCTATCGGGGCGTGTGCGCCGAGTTGTGCGGCCCGGGCCACGCCGGTATGCAGTTCCGCGTCGAGGCCGTCTCGCTGACCGACTTTCAGCAGTGGCTCGAACAGCAGCAACCGGGCGCGAGCGCCGCACTGGCGGCCCCGCCCGTGGGAGCTCCAGCTCCCGGCGCGGTGGCCAAGCCAGGCGCCCCGGCCGCCGCGCCCGGCGGCAACGCGGGCGCGGGGGCAGCGCTGATGGCCCAGAAGGGCTGCGGCGGTTGCCACACGGTCCCTGGCGTCCCGGGCGCCACCGGCAGCGTCGGCCCCAACCTGGCCGGGGTGGCCTCACGCACCCGGATCGCTGGTGGCGTCGTGGCCAACAACGGTCCGGACGATCTGAAGAAGTGGATCATGAACCCGTCGGCGCTCAAGCCGGGCACCGCCATGCCCACCCTTGGCCTGAGCGACGACGAGGCGACCACGATCGTCGCCTTCCTCGAGACGCTGAAGTAGACAGGAGTACAAAGAGAACTGTCGATGGCGATCACCGCAGCCCCACCAGTCGTCGCGAGTCCCGAACTCAGGCCGTCGAGCCACACCATCGCGGCCATCGAACGGCGCGGTATCGGCGCCTGGCTGACCACACCTGACCACAAAAAGATCGGGCTCCTGTACATGGTCTCGACCCTGATCTTTTTCGCGCTCGGCGGCCTCGCCGCGCTTCTCGTCCGAACGCAGCTGGCGCTGCCCGAGTCACCGCCCTTCGAGCCAGAGCTCTACAACCAGATTTTCACCATGCACGCCACGGTGATGATCTTCCTGTTCATCATCCCGTTCGGCGTCGGCGGTCTCGGCAATTACTTTGTCCCGCTGATGATCGGCGCCCGCGATATGGCGTTTCCGAAGATCAACGCGCTGTCGTTCTGGATGATCCTGCCAGCCGGCCTGCTGATCTTGTCCGGCTTCTTCTTTCCCGACCCAACTGGCAAGTTCCCGACGGGCGGCGCCGAGGCAGGCTGGGTGTCTTACCCGCCGCTCAGCGAACGCGGACCGTTCGGCCAGAGCCTGTGGCTCGTCGGCGTGATCATCCTCGGGAGCTCTTCCATCCTGGGCTCGATGAACTTCATCGTGACCATCCTGAACATGCGCACGCCCGGCATGACGATGCACCGGTTGCCGCTGTTCGTGTGGGCGATGTTGACCACCTCGGTCATCCAGCTCATCGCGACTCCAGCGCTCGCGGCGGTACTGCTGATGGTGCTCGCGGACCGCCATCTCGGCACCCACTTCTTCGATCCCGGTGGCGGCGGCGACGTGCTGGGCTATCAGCATGGCTTCTGGTTCTACTCCCACCCCGCCGTGTACATCATGATCCTGCCGTATTTCGGCATCATCTCCGAGGTCCTGCAGGTCTTCAGCCGCAAGCCCATCTTTGGCTACAAGGCGGTCGCCTATTCCACGGCCGCGATTGGCGTGATGGGCTTCCTGGTCTGGGCGCACCACATGTTCACGGTCGGCCTGCCGGTCATCAGCCAGACCTTCTTCATGTTCATGACCATGCTCATTGCCGTGCCGACGGGGATCAAGATCTTCAACTGGGCGGGCACGCTGTGGGGCGGCCACCTGCAGTTCAAAGCGCCACTGCTGTTTGCGGTCGGGTTTCTGACGATGTTCGTGATCGGCGGCCTCAGCGGCGTCTACTCGGCCATCGTGCCCGTGGACTACCAGCTGCACGATACCTACTTCATCGTCGGCCACATTCATTACGTGCTCTTCGGCGGGAGCGTCTTCGCGCTGTTCTCGGGTGTGTACTACTGGTTCCCCAAGGTCACTGGCCGCCTGTACAGCGAAAGTCTCGGCGCCTGGCACTTCTGGTTGATGCTCATCGGCTTCAACCTGACGTTCTTCCCGATGCACATTCTCGGCGTCATGGGCATGCAGCGTCGCATCGCGACCTATCCGATCGAGACCGGCTTCCTACCGTGGAATCTGGTCGAGACCGCGGGCGCCTTCCTGCTCGGCTTCTCCATGCTGATCTTCTTCTGGAACGCGATTGTCTCGTGGGCGCGCGGCGCCCCGGCGGGCAACGATCCGTGGCTGGGCAACACCCTCGAATGGGTCACCACCTCGCCACCGCCGGCCTACAACTTCACGAGCTTGCCGCGGATTCGATCGGAGCGGCCGTTGCGCGACCTGCGCCTGGCGGCCCTCGGCGCTGACGGTCTGCAAGCGCAGCCGGCTCTCGAGAGTGGCCAGCCGCCCGCGACCGCTCCGCACTGAGCAGGCACATGGCGCTCGTTGTCTCCGCGCGATCCACGCTCGAGGCCCAGTCTGGCCCGAGTCCAACCAGCTTCGCGCCGCACTCGCGCCTGAGTCGTCTGCAGGCGTGTCTCCCGTTCTTGGCGGTCGGCGCCGCCGTCTGGTACGGCGTTGCGTTGGTGGCAGACAACTTCGTGCGAATCGCACTCCCGATTGGGCTCGGGCTAGCCGCGGACCAGCTGCCGCTCGTCGGGCCGACTGGCGTACTCGCGTTCCCGAGCGGTCTTGATCAGCTTACGCCCTCGTCGTTGCCGCCGGACCTCGGCGTCCTGCGGGGTCAACTGCTGCTCGTCCTGGCGCTGGGTGCGCAGCTCGTGAGTCTGGGCGGCATGGCGCTGCCGCTGGGCGTGTGCGTCCTCGCCTGGCTCGCCCGACGCGACGCGACGGGCTTGCTCGTGGCCGCCACCCTGGCGCCGGTCCTCGTCGCAGTGCGCGCCCTCTCGACGGGGCTGCTGGTCACACTCGAGCTGCCGACGCTGGCCGACGTCGCCGACGTTGGTCTCGGCCTGCTCGCCCTGGGCTGCCTGGTCGGGGTTGCCTCGGCCTCGCGCGTCGCCCCGCTGGCGGCGCGACGCGTGCCGTCGGCGGAGACGGCCCTGTTCCGACGTGTCGTCGACGTCACCGTATTCATCGTCTTCGCCGCCGGGCTCACGGGCGTGACGGTACGCGCCGTCGGCGCCAGCTGGGCTTGTCGGGGCGACTTCCCCGATTGCAATGGCCTGGGCCTGCTGCCATTCGGACGCGATCCGCTAGCGGACATCCAGCTGTACCACCGTTTGCTGGCGTATGCGGCGCTGACGCTGGTGGCATGGGTGGCCGTGGAAGCGGTCCGCACTCAACGCGGCCTGCGCGGCGTCGGCCGGGCCAGTCTGGTTTTGCTGGGCAGCACCGTTGGCCAGGGTGCGCTTGGGGGAGTGTCGGTCTCAGCCGGCAATCCACTGCTCATGCAAGCGCTGCACCTGGCGGGCGCAGCCGCAAGCTGGTCGGCGGCCGTTGTGCTGGCTGTCCTGGCCCACAGCGCGACCCCCGCCCTCTCCCAGCGGCCGCGCGAGTCGCGCCGCGTGGCGCCCATCCCCCTGGGAATGCCCACCGCGGCACTCAGCATGGGTGAGGGCAGGTCTTGGGCCCGCATCCTCGCTGCGTATGTTCAACTCACCAAACCCCGGGTCATGTCCTTGCTCCTCGCGACCACGGCCACGGCGATGATCATTGCCGAGCGGGGCATGCCACCCCTTGGCATTTTCGTGTGGACGCTGATCGGCGGCGCCCTCATGTCCGGCGGCGCGGGCGCGATCAATCACTACGTCGATCGCGACATCGACCCGCTGATGGGCCGCACCGCGTGGCGCCCCATTCCCTCGGGGGTCATCGCGCCCCGCCGAGCCCTCTGGTTCGGCATCGCGCTCGGCTTGCTCGCTACCGCGGTGTTCGTTGCCTTCGTGAACGTCGTTGCCTGCGTCCTGGCCATCATCGGCCTGCTCGGGTACGTCTTCATCTATACCTTGTGGCTCAAGCGCTCGACGCCCAGCAACATCGTCATTGGCGGCGCCGCGGGCGCCATTCCGCCGCTGGTTGGCTGGGCCGCGGTGACCAACGAAATCAGCAGCCTGACCGCGTGGTATCTGTTCGCGATCATCTTCTTCTGGACGCCACCCCACTTCTGGGCGCTTTCGCTGTTGATCCGCAAGCACTACGAACGCGCCGGCGTGCCGATGCTGCCGGTCGTCCGCGGCGAAGACGAAACGCGCCGGCAGATCGTGCTGTACTCGGTGTTGCTGGTCGTGCTCACGCTGGTGCTGTCGCCGTTCGGCATGATGGGCGGCTTCTACTTCGCCGTCGCCGTCGTCCTCGGCGCGGTGTTCATTCGGGGAGCCGTACGGCTGTGGCGTCAGGCGACTCCGCAGGCCGCCCGCGCGTTGTATCTGTACTCGATGCTGTATCTGTTCGCCCTGTTCGCCGCGATGGCCGTCGATCGCGTGTTCGCGTCTCAGTAAAGAGTGGAGGTCAAGACTTAACTCCGATGGTGCTCGACGCTAAGGCGCTGACCTGGGCCGCCAAAAACGATATCGACACCGCCAAACTCAAGAAGGCCAGAGTGCCGATCTACGGCAAGTGGTACTTCCCCGAGATTCCGGCCGGGGTGCCACTGGTCAATCTGGAGACCGGCGAACAGCAGGTGTTCCCCGACCGCATGGTGGCGGGCGAGGTCATCTTCGTCCCAGCGGCGGACCTGAGCCGGGTCGGACTGGCGCCCGAGGGTTTTTCAGTGATGCCCATTCCGGCCTCGGGGGTCGTCGAGGCGGCACCGGGCCCGCTTGTGACGCTCGCGCCTGAGCCATTACTGGCCATGGCCCGCCCGCCTGGCCTCGCGTTCGGCACCGGCATGGTCCTGGTGCCCGTCGATGAGCAACACACGCTGGTTTCCCAGGACACCTCAGATCTGGTCGGCATCCACATGCCGAGCCCCAGCATTGCACCGTTCGTGCTGGGGGTTGGGTTCGCCATCTTCTTGCTGGGCGTGATCAGTAATGTGATCATCCTGGTTGTCGGCCTGGTGTGGATGCTCGCGGGCTGCGTGGCGTGGATCCGCGTCGGTCTGCTCGAAGCACGCGCCGCGGCCGCCCACGCTGCCGAGGCGGACCACTGACGCATGGCAGCTCGGCTCGCGCTCGCTCTGCTCGCGGCGCTCAGTATTGTCGGCTGCCAGGCGCAACCGCAGATGGACGTATTCGGTCCCGCGCCGGAATTTCAGCTCACCGAGCAGACCGGGGCGCAGTTCTCCTCGGCGAGCCTCGCGGGGCATGTCACCCTGCTCGATTTCGTCTATACGCACTGCACTGACGCGTGCCCGCTTCTCAGCGCTACGTTCCAGCAGGCGCAACGCAAGCTGTCCGACGAAAAGCTGCTCGGCTCGCGCGTCATGCTCGTGTCGCTGAGCGTCGATCCGCAGCACGACACGCCCGCCGTGCTCGCTGAGTATGGCCAGCAATTCAAGGCCGATGCGGACGGCTGGAAGCTGCTGACGGGTGATTGGGATCAGGTGTACGACGTGGTCACCGGTTTCAAAGTGGCCACGCGCCCGCCGCACCCCGCGGCCGATGCCCCCGCCCCCGGCGGCACCGAGCTGACCCACAGCACGCGCATCATCCTGATCGACGCCCAGCGTCAGGTCCGCGCCTATCTAGAAGGCCAGGACGCCACCGCGGACGACCTCGTCAGCGCGGTCAAACGAGTGTTGAAATGAACGCAGAGTCAGTCCTGTCTCCGCTGACGCGGTCCCCGTCTCCGCCGACGCAGCCCGTGTGCTCGCCGACGCATCTGTCGTCCCAACCGGCATGGTTCTCCAGCCGCGGAAGGCCGACATATATTTTGCGAGCGTCCGGATGCCCGCCGCTTCGTTGCGCGCGTCCCTCACGGAGCCAAATCAACATGTCGCATGTAGCGAGCGAAGCGATGCGGACGCGCCGGACCGCGGCACAACGGACGCCAGCACGAGGATCTCGTTCGATCGAAGTCGATGCGGAGCGAGCGCAGCGAAGCGGGCTGCTGAAACCATGAGCCGCGAAGGGAGTACGTAACCACTGTGAGCGCTACCGCCAGCGCGCTCAGCGGCGGGTCGACCGCCCATCCCGAGATCGTCGCGGAGACCGAACCGGGTCCGACCAACGAGTCACTCGGCATCTTGCTCTTCATCATCTCCGAGGCGGTGATGTTCGGGGCATTCTTCGCCCAGTACTTCTACAACCGGATCCTCTCTGACGTCTGGCCCCCGGTCGGCTTCGAGCGCGTCCCCGCCTTCCCGCTGCCGGTCATCCTGACTGTCCTGCTCGTCAGCAGTGGCTTTACGGCCCACTTCGCCCAGACTGCGATTCGTCGAGACGATCGGGACGCCTTCCAGGGTTGGCTGATCGTCACCATCCTGCTCGGCATGGGTTTCCTCGGTGGCCAGGCCTTCGAGTACACCAACCTGATCCTCAACGTCGGCTTCAGCATCACCTCGGGTATTTACGGCACCGTCTTCTTCAGTCTGACGGGACTCCACGGCCTGCACGTCACCGTTGGCGTCCTCGTGCTGATCGGCGTGCTCATTCGGGCGTTCATGGGCCACTTCTCCTCACGCAGCCACTTCGGTGTTGAGGGGACCGTGCTGTACTGGCACTTCGTGGACGCCGTCTGGTTGGCGCTCTACGTCGCTCTCTACGCTCTTTGAGTTCCAGACCGACCCGCTGCTGCTGATCCCGCTGATCGGCGGCGGGTTGCTGTACGCCGTCGGCTATCAGCGGTTTTCACGGCGGCGGCATTTCGATGTCGGCTATCGAGCCCGAGCCGGCCTGTTCGCTGTCGGCTACACCGCGCTGCTGCTGGCGCTGCTGTCGCCGCTGCACGCCGTCGGCGAGCAGTACTTCGCCGTCCACATGGTGCAGCACCTGCTGCTGAGCCTGGTAGCCGCGCCGCTGCTGCTGCTCTCCAACTCCATGCCGATCTTTCTCTGGGCGTTGCCGCCGCGCCAGCGCGCCGCCCTTGGCAGGTTGGCCGGCCAGGCCGGCCCGGTCCGTTCGAGCCTGCGCTGGCTGACCCTGCCGATGGTCGCGTGGTGGCTCTTCGTGCTGACGCAGTGGCTGTGGCACGTACCGGCGGCGTACGAGTGGGCGCTCCAGAGCCGCTGGGCGCATTACGTCGAGCATCTCACCTTCTTCGCGACGGCGGTCCTCTTCTGGTGGCCCGTCATCGGCGCGCCGCCGCTGCCCAGTCCCCTGGGCTATCCGGCCCGCATGGCGTACACCTTCCTGGCCTGGCTGCCGAACAGCTTCCTCGGCGCCGGCATCACACTGTCGCGCGGCCCGCTGTATCCCCACTACGTCACGGCAGCTCAGCAAAACGGCGCCGACCCGCTCGTCGACCAGCAGCTAGCGGGCCTGATCATGTGGATCCCAGGTGACGTCCTGTTCGCCATCATCCTGCTGCTCCTGTTCGTGGCGTACATGCAAGCCGAGGAACGCAAAGAGGAGCGCATCGACCGCGAGCTAGACGCCCGCGAAGCCGCCGCTCGGCCTAACTGAACCAGTACAGCATCATGTAGACGGCCCAGCCGCTCAGGGCAACATAGATCCACAGGGGCACGGTGATCCGGGCGATCTGGCGATGTTTGGCGAAGCGTCCGCTCAGGGCTCGGCGGATGGTTATATAGGCGAGCGGGGCGACCGCGATAGCGATGATGACGTGCGGAATCAGGATGGCGAAGTAGACGATTCGCGAGACACCGTCGCCGGGATAGATCTTCGACCCGAACAACGCGTAGCGCGTGACATACACGACCAGGAACAGCGCCGCGAACACCGCGGCCGTGAGCATGCTGCGGCGGTGCCAGACGATTCGGTGTGTCCGAATGCAGGCGTAGCCGACAATGAGGAACACGCCGCTGATGACGATCAAGGCCGCATTGACGGCGGGCAGCCACTCGGGAGGATCAGAGCCAAGCACGATGCACCCTCATTGTGACTGAAGACCCCGCCTCGGCGAGCGCAGCGAGCGCAGCGCGGGCAGCGCCCGCGGTCGAGGTGCGCAACCTTGTCAAGGCGTACCACGGGCGGGCGGTCGTCGATGGGCTGACGTTTTCCGTTCAGCCTGGCGAGGTATTCGCCCTCCTCGGCCCCAATGGCGCGGGCAAGACCACGACGGTCGAGATCCTCGAGGGGTATCGGAAACCTGACAGTGGCTCCGCGCGAGTGCTCAACCTCGACCCGGCCCGTCAGGGGGCCGAGCTCAAACCGCGAATCGGCCTGATGCTGCAACAGGGCGGATTGTTCCCGCAGATCACGGCACGCGAGGCGCTGCGGCTGTTCGCGGCCTTCTATCCAGACGCCGAGGATCCAGACAAACTGATCGATCTGCTCGAGCTGCGTGAGGTCGCGAGCACGCGCTTCCGTCAGCTCTCGGGCGGCCAGAAACAACGCCTGAGCCTCGGTCTGGCCCTGGTCGGCCGCCCGCGGCTGGTGTTTCTAGATGAGCCGACGGCGGCCATGGACCCGCAGGGCCGCCGCAGCACCTGGAACATCATTCGGTCCCTGCGCGAGAGCGGCACCACCGTGCTGCTCACGACCCACTTCATGGATGAGGCCGAACAGCTCGCCAACCGAGTCGCGATCGTCAATCGCGGGCGGCTAGTCGCCCTCGACTCACCCGCCGGCCTGCGCCACGCCGTCGCGAATGAAGTGCGCTTCAGCACCCGGCCAGCCGTTCGCGAAGATGAGGTGGCGAGCGCCCTCAGCCTGCCGCGCCACACCGTCGAATCTGAGAACGACGGCACGCTGGTGTTGCACGTCGAACCCAGTCCGGCCCGAATCGCCGAGCTGACCACCTGGCTGGCGAGCCAGCAGGTCCTGCTCACAGAGCTCCGCGCTGGCAGTCGCAGCCTGGAACAGGCCTTCCTCGCCATCACCGCCTCCAGCGATGACAGCTCGCCGCTGGTCACTCAACCGAAACCACACTCCACCGTTTGAGTTGGGGTGGTGGTTCTCACGATGCTCGGGGTAGGCTGGACTATCTGATGCAGTTAGTCCGATCCTGGCTCGGTGCGGTCCTGTGCGCCACCCTCCTCGCGGCTCCGGCGAGCGCGCAGAGCACCACCGCGCCGGATATCGGTGTTCTGCGCTCGATCGAGACGCAGGTCGAACAGATTCGCGGCCTCCAGCCGCTCGCCGAACCCGATCTGCGGCTGCTCGATCAGGCTGCGCTCCACGATTACCTCGCCGATCAGTTCCAGCAGGACTACCTGCCTGGTGAACGCGAGTCGGATCAGAAAGAGCTGGTTGCGCTGGGCCTGATCAAGCCAACCGACGACCTGGTCCAGATGCAACTCGATCTCTTGAGCGCCCAGGTCGTCGGCGTGTATGACTCCGAGTCCAAGTTGATGTTCTTGCTCGCGGACCAGGGTCCTCACGCCTTTGGCCCGGCGGCGCGCATGACCTACGCCCACGAGTTCAACCACGCGCTGCAGGACCAGCACTTCGACCTGAACAAGATCGCGCCAAAGCATCCGGACAGCAACGATCACTCGCTCGCGGTCCATGCGGTGATCGAAGGCGACGCGGTGATGCTGCAGACGCTCTGGGCTCAGGCGAATCTCACGCCGGACGATCTGATGCAGGTGGCCCGCGGCGATGGCAGCTCCGGCGACAGCCTGGCCAGGGTTCCGCTGGTCGTTCGCACCGAGCTGCTCTTTCCGTACGTGGACGGCTACGCCTTCGTGCGTCAGGCGTACCGGCAGGCCGGCAGCTACTCCGGGGTCGACGATCTCCTGCGGAATCCGCCGGAATCGACGGCGCAAATTCTGCACCCCGACAAGTACCTGAATCAGGTGCATCCGGTGGCTATCTCGCTGCCAGGCCTGGCCGCCGAGCTCGGGCCCGATTGGCGGCAGGTCGGCAGCGGCGTACTCGGCGAGCTCGACACCCGCACGTTGTTGGAACAGTGGGGTACCAGCCACAGCGACGCCGTGCGGGTGGCGTCCGGTTGGAGCGGCGATCAGTGGCAGCTCGCCGAGAAGGACGGCCGCTCGGCGATCGTCCTCAAGTCGACCTGGGCGAGCCCGGCCGCGGCCAGCGACTTCTTCAGCGCGTATGCTCGCGGCCTGCGCTATCGCTTCGACTCGGCCACGCTCGAGGAGTCGTCGGCGAGCCGCCAGGCGCTCACCACGCCAGTGGCCGCCACCGACCTGCGGCTTGAGGGCAGCGACGTGCTCGCGGTCATCGCGTTCGACCGTGACACGGCCAACGCAATCGTCGCCGCGGTCAGCGCTTCCGCTCTCTGACCAGCATCAGCTCGGGGCTGCACGAGACCACTTCGTCGGGGTGAACCCGGCCGTGGCGCCGCCACGCGCCCTGCGCGTTGCGCAGCAGATACGCCTTGACCGCCAGGGTCTGCTCGTCCAGATCAGCATCGACGATGTGACCGACCCGGTCGCCGCCGTCGGTCAGCACCTCGAGGCCGAGGAGCGACTGGATCGGGAACAGGCGCTGCTCGGCCGATGGGGGACCGAGATCGACGGCCACCGTGTCGGACACCATCACGGTGTGCGGCCCGAGGCGATACACGTATTCGGCGGGGATGCGCTGGACGAGCCAACCGTCGGCGTGATTGACGTTGAGCACCGCGACTCGGCCGGCCTGCATGTCGAGCAGGACGTCGGAGACAACGCCAGCCTGGCGGGCCACGTGCGTATCGACGACGGGCAGGCCGGTGACCTTCGTGATGCGCACTACTCTTCCTCGATAGCGTAGTCGAACAACAGCACGCTCAGACCGAGGAACAGGGCATCAAACGCGACCAGCAGCCCGAGCCACTGGCCGATCTCGGGCGGATCGAGCCCGGGCACGCGAATCGCGGCCCCGGTCGACTTCACGGTTGCCAGGATCACGGGGACCTGGATCGGGAACAGGAGCAGCGGCAACAGGACTTCGCGAGCCCGCGTGTGCGCGGCGATGGCGGCAAACAGCGTCCCCACGCCGGCCAGGCCGATCGTGCCCAGCACGAGTGCCAGCACCAGCAGCGGCAGGTCGACGGATAGATTGAACAAGCCGACGAAGACCGGCAGGGCCACGACCTCGACCACCAGCATCGAGGCGATGCTGGTGAAGACCTTCGCCAGATACAGCGCCGACCGGTCGATGGGCGCAAGCAGCAGCCCGTCCAGGGTGCGGCGGTCGCGTTCGCGAGCGAACGCGCGCCCGAGGCTGAGCACCCCGACGAACGTGATGGTCACCCACAGGATGCCCGGCGCGACGGCGGCTGCGTTTTCGACCCGCAGATCGAAGGCGAAGTTGAAGATCACCAGGACCAGCAGCGCGAACACTGCCCCGGCCAGCACGGTCTCACGTCCGCGGGCTTCGACCAGCAGGTCCTTCCAGATCAGCGTGCGCACCTGGCTCAGGAAGCGCGTCATGCCCTGACTAGATCCGACCCAGGCGTTCCAGCAGCTCGGTGAGGGCTGGGGCGTCTGCGGGTGAGGCGCTGGTCTGCTGGTGGACCAGCCGACCTCTGGCCAGGACGCCGACCCGGGTGCCCAATCGCAGCCCGGTGGCCAGGTTGTGGGTGGTCAGGATCACCGTGCGCTGGTGCCGGGTGGTGAGCTCCTCGACGAGCGCGAACGCGGCGAGATCGAGGCCCGTATCGGGCTCGTCCAGCAGCAAGACCGGCGGATCGTGGAGCAGCGCCCGCGCAAACGTGACGCGCTGTTGCTGGCCGCGTGACAGGCGCCCAACCGGCTCATTGGCCAGCCGCGGCAGCCCAACTTCTTCCAGGAGTGCGACGGCGCGCTCGTATGGAGATTTCACGCCGTACAGCTCCGCATAAAAACGCAGGTTCTCGAGCGCGGTCAGTTCGTCGTACAGATAGGTCGCGTGACTGACCACCCCGACCAGATTGCGCGCCGATCGAGCGGGTCGGCCGCGAACCAGCGCCTGCCCGTGGGACGCGCGCATGAGCCCGGCAAACACGCGGATGAATGTCGACTTGCCGGCGCCGTTCGGTCCGAGCAGGAGCAGCCGTTCGCCGGCTTCGACCTCGAGATCGACGTCGATCAGCGCCGAATTGGACGTCGGCTGTCCAGGATAGCGGGCGGTCAGGCCTTCCGCGCGAAGCGCCGTCACACTCCCGTCGGGAGCGTGTGGCGGCGGGCGAGGGTTAGCTCGCGCAGGCGCTGTTTGCCGCGCTCCCGCTCTGCGTCGTACTCGGCCTGGCCAAGCTCGCCGGCCGCGAAGCGCTCGTCCAGCGCGGCCAGGCGCACGACCAGCTCGAGGCGCTCCTGTTCGGAATCCGGCCCGCGCGGTGGGCCGTCGGCGGCAACGGCGGCCGGGCGTAACCGCGCGCCGAACAGCAGCACCCCGCCGCCGAGCACGAACAAGACCACTCCCAGACTGATCAAGGCCACCTGGTTCGTGCCGGGGATGCCGGTCGAGCCGAGGCCGGAGAGCTGTCCGCCAACCATCGTTGCCTTCGAGAGGTTGTTGGCGGAGTACAGCGCATACGACTGGCCGCCTAACTGGGCAGGCCCGCCAGGCGTCAGGCCGCTGGCGTCGAGCTTGATGCCGGTATCGGGGAGATAGACGCTATACGTCCCCGTGGGATAGGGCATCTGCATCGACACGTCCGCGTTCGAGCCGGAATAGGGCAACTGGAAGGAAAACGCGAACTGGTGGCTGCCGGGCGGCACGGGCGTGGTGACCTGCACGCCGCCGACGCCGGGAATCACGTCGCGGTCATCGAAGCCGGTCTGCATCTGGACGCCGAGCGCACCCTGCGGCAGCGCGAATTTTAAAGCACGCGCGAGTTGCTGGTCCTGGGGGTTGGCGGTGACAAAGGTGCGATCACCGCTGTTGACGACCGAGCCCATCTCCATGAACTGCACGACGCCCTGGTCGGCCCCGACAACCAGCAGGTTCAGCCGCTCCAGCTTGATGGCGTCGTCGGCGGTGGTGGCATCGTACACCGTGATGTCGGCCTGCTGATTCGGTTGGTCCTGCAGCTGGAATGGCTGATCGGTCGGGTAGTTCACGTTCTGGAACCGCGCCAACAGGATGTAGACGAGGTTCGGGTCCCGGTTCACGCCAGTGAAGGCGAAGCGGCCGTCCGCGGCTGCCTGGACGGTGAGCTGACCGACGGGCGCCTGCTCCTTGCGGCCGAAGGACACCAGCACGACGTCGGTCCCGCCCGTCGCAGCACCCCCAGCGGTCTTGTTGACCACCGTGCCGGTGACGGTCCCGTCGTTCGACTGAGCCGCGACCGGTACCACGCCGAGCACCGCCAGCAGCAGCACCGCGCAGACTGCTCTCCCGACGCTGAACCACCACTGCCCGCTCGCTGCGCTCGCTCCCATGCGAAGCAATTTCTCTCTGAGAGAGAGGGCTCCGGGCCTGCCGAGGATCGCTGCGCTCGCTCCCGTGCGGAGCATTTTCTCCCAGGGCAAGGACCTATCGCCGAAGCGGGGTTGACGCGTCCGGCGGGACGCCCTCGCTTCGATGCGAAGCCTTTTCTCCCTCGGAGAGGACCTTTCGCCGAAGCGGGGTTGACGCGCCGGGCGGGTTGCCGTACCAGGCATGACCGCGCGGAGATGCGCGCGGCGCAACCAGGCTCTCACGACGGCGTGCCCGCGGTCCTTTCCGTCCCCTGCCACTGCCGCGCGGCGGCGAAGGCGGCGCGCGCCGCGGCGATCTCGCGCTCGATCTCGGCGTCGAGCTCGCCGAGCGTGCCGCGTTCCTCGCGCAGCGCCTGCCCGGCCTCCGCCAGGAGCTCGCGCGACTGGTGCTCGAGGTCCTCGGCCGAGAGTTTGCCGAGTTGATGATCGAATTCCAGCTCCAGAACCTGGCGGTACAGGACAAACCGGTCGGGCGCGCCCGGCTCGGCGCTCAGGCCGTCAGCCCGCGCGCCCCGGGCGAACGGCACGAGCGCAAACGCCGCGGCCGCGGCCACCAGGAAGATCCCCAGGATGGTCGGCAGGACGTCGCCGCTCACGTCACGCTCACCGCCCGAACTCTTCGCGGAACCGTCCGAGCTCTTCCGTTGCATCGGGATCGAGCGTCCCGTCTGCTGTCGCGGGTGCTGGACGGCCCGGCATGCGTCGCCACGTCGAGAGCAGCACGCCGACCAGCAGTGCGCCGAGCGCGACGCCGATCACCGGGCCGAGCCACACCCCCAGGGAGATGCCTCGTTTGGGCGGCTCGGTCAGGATGCCGTCACCGTAGCTGGCCACGAATTCGTCGAGGATTTGCTGATCGGGTTCGCCAGCGATCAATTTGGTCCGGATCACCGACCGCATATCCCCAGCGAGGCCGGACGGCGAATCGGCAACGGTCTCGCCCTCACACACCGGACACTGCAATTGCAGGGCAATGCGCCGCACGCTGGTGTCGAGCGCGTCCGCGCGCGCCAGCGAAGGCATCAGCAGCACCGCGATCAAGCCCAGAGCGGCCGCAACGCGCAGGATCATGAGGTCGCGCCCACGGCGCCGCGCGAGATGGGCGCTGTGACCCGCCGACCCGACACTACCGTGGCTGGCCACAGCGAGACGACTGTTCCAAACAGCAGCAGGACGCCGCCGGTCCAGATCCAACTCACGAGTGGGTTCACAAAGATCGCCACGCTCACGCTGGCGGTGGGCCCATCGCCCTGCCAGTTGCCCAGCACGATGTACAGGTCCTCGAACGGCGTGGACCTCAGACCGACCCGAGTGCTCGGCTGCTGCGGGAAATTGTCGAAGAATTGGCGCGCCGGCCGAATCTCTTCGCTGCCGTTCACGCTCAAAACGCCCTCGGTGACCTTCACTCCAGGCAATTGGGTCGTTTCGATCCCGTGCGCCGTGACCGTGTAGCCCGCCAGGGTGACGCTCTCGCCAGGCGCCAGGGTGGCCTGCGTCTGCTGCTGGTAGATCTGTGAGCCAACCGCACCTGCGCCGATCAGCAGGATGGCGAGGTGAACGATGTAGCCGCCGTAGCGCCGATTGTTGCGGCGGATCAAGCTGCCCAGGGCCACCAGATAGTTTTCGCCAGTCGCGCGGTGTCGGGCAAGCGCCCCCCGAACGAACTCCTGCAAAATCGTTCCCAGCACGAACAGGCAGAGCCCGAAGCCGATCCCAGCGAATGGATCGCGGATGCCCTCCGCGAGCAGCAGGGCCAGGCCGATCACCGCCCCGGCCACCGGGATAAGGAAGTTATTCAGCAGGTGCTCTCGCGACGCGCGCCGCCAGGGCATCAGGGGCCCGATGCCCATCAGCAAGATCAGTGCGCCGAGCAGTGGGCCAGCCACCTGCTTGAAGTAGGGCGGGCCGACGCTCACTTTCGCGTTGGCAACCGCCTCGGCGACCAGCGGGTAGATGGTTCCCCAGAAGATCGCGAAGACGATGCCGAGGAAGAGCAGATTGTTGATGAGGAAGCTCGCCTCGCGGGACAACAGCGAGTCGAGCTGATTGTCAGACCGCAGGTGAGGGAGCCGCCAGAAGAACAACCAGAGGGAGCCGCCGATGATCAGCGCCAGGAACGTCAGAAAGTAGGGCCCGATCGCCGACAGGGCGAAGGCATGCACGGACGCCAGAATCCCGCTGCGCACGACGAAGGTCCCGAAAATGCTCAGAAAGAACGCCACCATGATGAGCGCCAGGTTCCACGCCTTGAGCATCCCGCGGCGTTCCTGCATCTGGATGCTGTGGATGAATGCCGTCCCGACCAGCCAGGGCATCAGCGCCACGTTCTCGACGGGATCCCAGCCCCAGTAACCGCCCCAGCCCAGGACGTGGTACGCCCACCAGGCGCCGAGGACGTTCCCCAGGCCAAGAATGACCCACGCGACCATCGCGTAGCGCCGCGACACCGCGATCCAGAGGTTGTCGAGCTGGCCGGTCGCCAGCGCGGCGATGGCAAAGGCGAACGGCACGCTCCAGCTCATCAAACCCGCGAGCAACATGGGCGGATGAATGCGCATGCCCGGGTCGTACAGCAGCGGGTTGAGCCCGACGCCGTCGGCGGGTGGGCGCGGAAGCGCTTCGAACGGCGAGGCGATGAAGCCGAGCAACAGCGTCATAAACGCCTCGACGACCATCAGCACCGCGACTACGTATGGCATCAACACCCGGTGCGGGCCTGGCCGACGCTGTTGCCACAGCACGATGGCCGAGAAGATCGACAACGTCCACGCCCAGTAGAGCAGCGACCCCTGCTGGCCGCTGTAGAAAGCCGCCAGGACCAGGTCCATCGACATCGCGCGACTCGAATGCTCCCAGACATAGCGCAGCGAGAAATCGTGGACCGCGAGCGCGACCAGCAGCGTCACCGACGCGGCGGTGATCAACCCCGTGACCGCCCAGGCGGCATGCTGCCCGCTGAGGGTCAACTCCCGATTTCGGACGCGCACGCCCGCGATCGAACAGACGATCGCGTACAGCGCGAGCCCGAACGCGCCGACGATGCAGATCTGGCCCAACGTCGCCATCAGCCGTCAGCCGTCAGCTTGTCTTGCCCGAACACTGTGCTCACCTTTCGAAACGTAGCCTCCCAGATCAGCTGAATGCTGACTGCTGACAGCTATGAATAATCGTGCTCTTCGGGCGGTGCGTTCTCGAGTCGCGACGGACACTTCGCCAGGACGTTGTTGGCGGTAAACGTGCCCTGCGCGTCCAGCTTGCCTTCGGCAACGATCTCGATGTTGTCGCCGATGATGTCGGGCACCTGGCCGCCGTGGTACTCGACCGACAGCGGAGTCGAGGTCGCGGCCGCGAGTGGGTCGGCAATCAGGAAATGAATCCCCAGGCCGTTGGCGTCCTTCTCCAGCGTGCCTGGCACCAGGTTGCCCGAGACGCGGAATAGTTGATTCTGGGCCGCTGGACCCTTCGCCTGCAGCTCGCCGACGGTCAGAAAGTAGACGGTCGCACCTTGCACGCCCATCAACACGAGATAGGCGACCGCCAGGACGATGACGCCACCAGCGATGATGAACTTGAGATTGCGGCCCCCAAGCGGCGACCTGGATGGGGCGGGCTCAGATTGGACTATGGACGCCACTGTCGTATACCCCCTTGAGCACAGCGGCCAACAATACGGTCACCGCGCCAGAGATCAGGACGATGCGCCCGTCCAGCGAGCCAACCGGTAGACCCACCCGCCGCCACCGGAATGCATACTGGTAGGCCACAACTCCGCAGACTACTTTGAGTGCGAGTAACCCAGCATATACGCCTCCCGCGCCGCGCGAAAGGCGGTCGAAGCTCAGCACGGCACCCGTCGCCAGGAAGACCAGGAGCGTCAACTCGATGACTTCCTTGAACCGCTGGCGCCCCGCGAGCGCGTCTGCGCGCGGCGGCCCGTCGAGCCAAAGGACGAGGCTCCAGCCGAGAAAGATGATCGCCGCTACGGCGTGCAGCCATCGCAGAATGACCAGCAGGGCCTCAGCGAGCCAGGGCGCTGCTGGCACGCTGCAGCTCAGCCAGGAACTGCTCGAGGTCGGCGGTGGTCAGGGTATTCCACTTGCGGACCAGCCTCCCGTCGGGCGCAATGAAGTATGTCTCGGGGACTCCCCGCATGCCGTATTGGATCGAGATTGGGCCGGCATTCCCGGATCCGTTCGGATAGGTCACCCCGTACTTTTTCAAAAACGTGGCGGCATCGGCATCGAGATCCTGGACGTCGATACCGACGAACGTGAAGCTGTCGGCGTTGCGGCGGGCGGCGTCCTGGAGCAGCGGCGCCTCGTCGGCGCACGGGCCACACCACGAAGCCCAGAAGTTTACGACCACGGGTTTGCCCGTCCTCAAGGCGTTGGACAACGTGAACGTCGAGCCGTCGAACAGGCCCAACGAAAACTCCGGCGCG
>Ga0070730_10001337_pt1 | contig 23863 bp, 22 predicted proteins | sample Coa_R1_3_FD_66447 | JGI IMG/M metagenome (GOLD analysis project Ga0070730, IMG submission 66447) | Surface soil microbial communities from Centralia Pennsylvania, which are recovering from an underground coalmine fire - Coalmine... | ecosystem: Environmental > Terrestrial > Soil > Unclassified ... | reverse complement strand
GGTCGGCATCAAACACTATTGTGCTTGATCCAGAGAAAGATTGAGCATCAAGACGTTGACCCGGGCTTCGCCGAATATTCCCCACTGGGGCCCTTCGACCGCCGACAAGACCCGCTCGCGCAACCGGGCGGGGTCGATGTGTCTTGCCGCGGCAACCCTCGGCACTTGGTAGAGGGCCGCCGCCGGGCTGATATGCGGGTCCAGGCCGCTGCCGGATGCAGTGACGAGATCAACGGGGATGGGCAATTCATTGTCGGGGTCCGCCGCCTTCAACGCATCGATCCGGCCTTTGGCGGCATCCATCAGCGCTGGATTCGTGGGTCCCAGGTTCGAACCGCTCGACGCGCTCGCATTGTTCGGCATCGGCGAAGTGGCAGAGAGCCGACCCCAAAAGTATTTCGGCCCTTGAAACGATTGTCCGATCAGAGCGGATCCCACGGGCTTGCCGTCGCGCAGCACCAAGCTTCCCGCGGCCTCGTAGGGGAAAGCCGCCTTGCCGACGGCGGCCATGAGCAAGGGGTAGGCGACGCCCGTGACGACGGTGAGCAACGTGAACAAGACGAACACAGGACGCAGCAGGCTAATCATGATGACGTGGCCTTTGAGTTAGACGAGCCCCAGCGCAACGAGGGTCGTATCGATCGCCTTGATCCCCACGAACGGCACGGCGATTCCACCCAAGCCGTACACCAATAAATTTCGGCGCAACAAGGAAGCGGCGCCCAATGCCCGGTACCTCACCCCCTTCAAGGCGAGCGGGATGAGCAGGACGATGATGAGCGCGTTGAAGATCACGGCGGACAGAATTGCGGAGTTGGGACTTGCCAAACGCATCACATCAAGGGCCGCCAATTGCGGATACGTCGTCGCAAATGCCGCCGGGATGATGGCGAAATACTTCGCCACATCATTGGCAATCGAGAAGGTGGTGAGCGAACCGCGCGTAATCAGCAATTGCTTGCCGACCTCGACGATCTCTATCAACTTGGTCGGATTGGAATCCAGGTCCACCATGTTGCCGGCTTCCTTGGCCGCCTGGGTACCCGAATTCATCGTGACCGCGACGTCCGCCTGGGCCAAGGCGGGAGCGTCGTTCGTGCCGTCACCCGTCATGGCCACCAGGCGCCCCTCGGCCTGATATTGCCGGATCAGCTTGAGCTTCGCTTCCGGCGTGGCTTCGGCGAGAAAATCATCCACGCCGGCCTCCGCGGCGATGGCGGCCGCCGTCAGCCTGTTGTCGCCGGTGATCATGATGGTGCGGATGCCCATGCGGCGAAGCTGCCCAAACCGCTCTTTGATGCCTCCTTTGACGATGTCTTTGAGTTCGATGACGCCCAGCACCCGGCCGCCGTCGCTGACCACCAAGGGCGTACTGCCTTTGCGGGAGACCTCGTCCACCGCCTGTGACACCTTCGCGGGAAACGTGAATCCCTTCGCTTCGATGTGCTGCCGCACCGCCGATGCCGCACCCTTGCGCACTTCTCGGGCGCCGATGTCAATGCCGCTCATGCGAGTCTGTGCCGAGAAGTGCACGAACGTTCCCGCCAGCTGGGTCAAATTCCGCTCGCGGATGTTGAAGAGCTGCTTGGCGAGCACCACGATGCTGCGTCCCTCGGGCGTCTCGTCGGCGAGCGAACCGAGCTGTGCGATGTCAGCCAATTGCTCAGCCGTTACCCCCTCGGCCGGAATGAATGCCGCGGCCTGGCGATTGCCCAAGGTGATCGTGCCGGTCTTGTCGAGCAGCAAGACATCGACGTCGCCCGCCGCTTCGACGGCGCGGCCGGAGGTCGCGATGACGTTGGATGCCAGCATCCGGCTCATGCCGGCGACCCCGATGGCGGACAACAAGCCCCCGATGGTCGTCGGTATCAAGCACACCAGAAGCGCCACGAGGACGGTGATCGTGACCGGGGCGCCGAGCTTCGCCACCTCCACGCTGTACAACGAGTACGGCAGCAGCGTGGCGGTGGCGAGCAAAAACACCAGGGTCAGCGCGATCAGCAGGATCGTCAAGGCGATTTCGTTGGGCGTTTTCTGGCGTTTGGCGCCCTCGACCATGGCGATCATACGGTCTATGAACGCCTCGCCCGGATTCACCGCCACACGCACCACCAGCCAATCCGACAGCACTCTCGTGCCGCCGGTCACCGCCGAGAAATCGCCGCCCGATTCGCGTACCACGGGGGCGGACTCTCCGGTAATCGCGCTCTCGTCCACCGAGGCAACCCCATCCACCACCTCGCCGTCGGCCGGAATGACGTCGCCCGATTCCACCAGGAAGAAATCGCCTTTGCGCAACCGGGGCGCAGGGGTCGCGGTCCAGTCGCTGCCGTGCGTCGGGAGCGAAAGCCTTTTCGCGCTGATCGACTGCTTAAGTCCGCGCAGCGAGGCCGCTTGCGCTTTGCTGCGCCCTTCGGCCAGCGCCTCGGCGAAATTGGCGAATAGCACCGTGAACCACAGCCAGGCGGCGATCCCGAGAATGAAGCCCGCGGGCGCTTCACCGTGGCCGCGCAAGGCTTGAACGAACAGCAGAGTAGTCATGATGCTGCCGACATAGACGACGAACATCACGGGGTTGCGCAACTGCACCCTGGGCGACAGCTTGCGGAACGAATCCGCGACCGCGGGCACGACGAGGGTCGAATCGAACAAGGTCGATGATTTACGAACCACGGTGCAATCCTTGATGAACCGCGTAGAGCTGCAGGTGTTCGATCACGGGACCGAGCGCGAGCGCGGGCACATAGGTGAGCGCGCCCACCAGGACCACGGTGCCGACCAGCAGTGCGACAAACAAAGGACCGTGAGTGGGAAGCGTTCCCGCGGTCGCCTCGATGCGCTTTTTCCCGGCAAGCGAACCTGCGATCGCGAGCACCGGCACGATGACGGCGAATCTGCCGAACCACATGACGAGTGCCAGAAGCGAATTGTAAAAAGCCGTATTCGCCGAAATGCCGGCAAACGCGCTGCCGTTGTTATTGGAGGCCGAGGAAAGGGTGTAAAGAATTTCGGAAAAACCGTGCGCGCCCGGATTCAGGGTCGCGAGCTTGCCCTGTTCGGCAATCACGGCGATCGCGGTTCCGACCAACACGAGAAACGGCGTCACCAAAATGACGATCGCGGTCATCTTCATTTCGAAGGACTCGATCTTCTTGCCGATATATTCCGGTGTGCGGCCGATCATGAGTCCTGCGATGAAGACCGCCATGATGGCAAAGATCAGCATGCCGTAGAGTCCCGAACCCACGCCGCCGAAGACGACTTCGCCCAATTGAATGAGCCACATGGGCACGAGCCCGCCCAAGGGAGTAAAGGAATCGTGCATGGCGTTGACCGCCCCGCAAGAGGCCGCCGTCGTGATGGTGGCGAACAACGTGGAGGCGACGATACCGAGGCGCGATTCCTTGCCCTCCATGTTGCCGCCCGCCTGGAGCGCGCCGTGCGTTTGGTCGACGCCCAATTGCGTGAAATTCGGATTGCCCTGTTGCTCCGCCCAGGTGGCGACCACCGCCATCACCAGGAAAATGGCGGTCATCGCGCCGAAAACCGCCCAGCCCTGGCGAGGATCACCGACCATGCGTCCAAACACGAAACACAGCGCCGCGGGGATCAATAAAATCGAGACCATCTGCACGAAATTGGTCAAGGGCGTCGGGTTCTCATAGGGGTGAGCCGAATTGGCGTTGAAGAAGCCGCCGCCGTTGGTACCCAGCATCTTGATGGCTTCCTGCGAAGCGACCGGCCCCATCGCCAGAGTTTGCGTCAGTGTCGTCGCGGGCTCCGTGATTGCCGTCCCCGCGGCGCCCTTGAGCGGGGATCCGGAGGCGTCCAGCTTGGGATTGGCATACGTGAGACTCTCCAATGTCGTGACCTCCTTGTAGGCGTCCATATTCTGAATCACGCCTTGTCCCATGAAGATGATGGCGAGTACCAATGACCCGGGGAGCAGCAGATACAGCGTGCTTCGCGTCACATCCACCCAGAAGTTGCCGATGCCTTGCGCGGAACGCCGCGCGAAGCCGCGGATCAACGCGAAGGCCACCGAGATGCCGGTGGCGGCCGACAAGAAATTCTGAACGGCAAATGCGATCATCTGCGTGAAATAACTCATCGTCGATTCGCCCGCATAGCCCTGCCAGTTCGTGTTCGTCACGAAACTCACCGCCGAATTGAAGGAAGAATCCGCAGTGACGTTCGGCATGCCTTGGGGATTCCACGGCAGCCAGACCTGCATTCGCTGGATGGCATACACGACGAACACCCCCAACGCGTTGAACAGCAGCAACGCGACGGCGTAGCGCGTCCATGGCATGTCGAGGGCGTCGTTCACGCCCGCCGTCCGATATAAGGCTCGCTCCAACTTCCCGAACCATCCTCCGATGGGAGCGGGCTGGGCGATTCGCGTCATGTAGGCCGCCAGCGGCATTGCGAACGCAATCAGGACCGCCATGTAGAGACCCAGCATGAGCCAGGCTTGCGACGTCATTCAGAGGTCCTCGGCGCGAATCAACGCGACCACCAAGTAACCCACGAGAGCGAGCGCCAGGGCGCCGCTCAATGCATGGGCCCAATTCATTTCTTTTTCTCCAGAGCGGCACAGCCGGCGACCAGGGCCAGCGTCAGCAGGAGAAATACGCCACCCGCCGCCAGAAATACGATATCCACAATGGGCCTCCGGATACTTGCCAACGCGCGAACCGCCTGCGCCTCAAACCACCAACCTCATTTCGCCGAGCGCGCCTACCACGCGCCCTCTTTCTGGCCAAACCACCAGACCACTCCCACGCCGACCGTGGGTTGAGTGCTCTCCAGGACGCCGAGGTCGTGACCGGTGAAATAATGCTGGTTGGACGCGTCGCGACGAACCTCGCCGCGCAACAGAAAGCCATCCGCGGGACGATAGTCGACCGTGAACGTTCCCTCCTTGAGGTATTGGGCGGTGCCGCTGAAGAGTCCGCCGACGTCGGCGAGATATTCTCCGCGGGCGGCGAGCGCCACCTTGGATGTCAGTTGATAGCCTGCGTAAAGCGCGCCGCCGGTGACATGCCCGGGCGATGAATACGAGTACCGGCGCTGCTCGACATAGTCCGCTTCGGCCGCCAGCGTAATGGCGCTCGACGCCTGCCAGCTCACATAGGTGTCGGCGATGTACAGTTTGCCGTTGGAGGCGTTCGCAATCGGCAGCACGTAGCTGCCTTGCTGATTCGGCAAATTGGGTTGACCGGCGGGCGCACTCCGCAGGTACACCACATCCGGGTGTTCTTGTCCGCGGTAGTAATTGAATGTCCAGGTGATGGCCGGAGTCGGTGTCAGCACGAACCCATAGAGTTGGTCTTTGTAGTTATTGGCATCCTCGGTCTGCTGCGCGCCGTTCGTGATCCAAAAATTGGCCGCCAACAGGTCATTGACCTGATATTTGGCTCGAAGGCCGGTGTGATAGAACGGCAGGTAATCGTACCAATACGACCGTGAGTAGTTCAGCTGGTCCTTGGTGTAGTTGCCTTCGATGCCTAGCGAGCTGCCCCATTTGCCGAAATCCAAGGTGAGACCTTTACCGAGGGGCGCGATGTACGTGCCATAGGCCTGGTACACCGGACGGTACACGTCGGGACGCAATTCGTTGGCGGGATTGCCCTGGAGTGTGGAGGCCGCCTGGCCATACTGGAAATCGAGGCGCAGTCCTGTTCGCTTGCCGCTGGTCGGATCGGGCGCACTCTCGATCACCAAATCAGCCTGGTTGAGACTAAAGCTGTTGCTGCTGACGTCATAGGCACGCAGCGAATTGACCCTTCCAACCGGTGAATTCGTGTTGTATTCGTAGTATCCGTCCAGCATGGCGTTGATCGTCATTCCGCGCAGGAGGTCTGCGGCGACTTTCGCGGGCGCCGCAGGGGCCGCGGGAGCCGTATCCGCTGCGGACCCGGCCGTGGGCGAGGCGGATGCGGAGGATGCTGCCGGCGCGGGCGTGCTCGGCGTGGCGGGGGCAGACGGCGGGGCGCCCGCGCTCTGCTCCGACAGCCGGCGGACCAGCTTTTTCAGTTCTTCGACTTCGCTGCTGAGTTCGTCGATGCGTTGCTCCATACTTTGCTGAGCGGCCCCCTCGGACCCTCGCGGCGCGGGATCGGTCATCGGCGTTTGGGCCCGCGCAAGCGGCATGACCAGCAATGCGCATGCGGCGCCGGCCACTCTCGACCGGCGGGATCCGAAATCCACCGCCCACTTGAAACTCGGCATATCGGAGTCCTCGAGGCTTCTACGGAGACCGCGCGCATTGCGGTTGTATTTGCGATCCATTGGGGGTGGATTCCAAGGACTCGTATCCGGGCACACGCTGGAGAATCTGCGCGGTCAGCAAGATTTATTTTCCGGTTCCCACGACTTGATCGCCGATTGATCGACGCGGCTTAGATTAAAGGCCGCTGGGTAAAACTTCCGTATAAAGTGGGTCGCCGCACGATAAAGAAAGGTAAACGATCGCATCCGGTGTCCTGGCACCCAACCGTCGGCTCTACGGATACTGCCGCAATGTGTGTCCTTCGGGGCGGGATGACGATCTTCGGCGTGCTGCATCCGACGCCACGTGACCGCGGGACATTGCGTGTTCCACGCGCACGCGCCCTACGGCTGCCAGCCCGGGTACTCGCGAAATGCCTGGAGGACCGCGTCGATCTTCGCGCGCGGTAGATCCAAATGCGTGACGAGGCGGGTGTGCGGAGCCACGGTGGCCCGGATTGCGCGCCGCTGAAGGTGCTCCGTCAATGGCGCGACGTGGCGCGCCGGGATGTCGACGTAGAAAATATTGGTCTGAGGCGGCGCGACGGTCAGTCCGAGGGCACGCAGGCCCTGCGCGAGATAGGCCGCATTGTCGTGATCCTCCGCGAGACGCGCGACGTTGTGCTCGAGGGCATAGAGACCCGCCGCGGCCAGGATACCGGCCTGCCGCATTCCGCCCCCCAGCGCCTTTCTCCAGCGGCGCGCCGCCGCGATCACATCGCGGGAGCCCAGCAGAACCGAACCGGCCGGTGCGCCCAGTCCCTTGGAAAGACAAATCGACACCGAGTCGAACCCCGCCGCCGCCGCGCGCTCATCCAGTTTCAACTTGACGATGGCATTGAAGAGGCGCGCGCCATCCAGATGGGTGCGCAAGCCGTGCGCGTGCGCAAACGTCGTGACCTCGCGGAGGTACGCCGGCGGCAGCACCCGGCCGCCCATCGTATTCTCCAACGCCAGCAGACGCGTGCGCGCGAAATGCAGGTCGTCCGGCTTGATGGCCGCGGCGATGCGTTCTATTGCGATTCCGCCGTGCGCGTCATTTTCGAGCGGTTGGGGCTGAATGCTGCCGAGCACGGCGGCGCCGCCCTGTTCATACCGATAGGTGTGCGCGCCCTGGCCGACGATGTATTCGTCGCCCCGGCCACAATGCGCCATCAGCGCGGCAAGATTGCTTTGGGTTCCGCTCGGAAAGAACAACGCGCTCTCGAAGCCGAAGCGTTCGGCGAGCACGCGCTGCAGCTCGTTGACGGTCGGATCGTCGCCGTACACATCGTCGCCCACCGGGGCGGCGGCCATGGCGGCACGCATGCCCGGCGAAGGCTGGGTGACCGTATCGCTGCGCAAGTCGATCGGCGGCGGAGGGCATGAATTCAAGGCGGCAGGCTCCTCAAATGACTTAGTGCAGCGACGTGAAGCCGTACCTGACGAAAACGGCGCCGACGGCCGGCTTGGCCAGGTAATCCGCGAACTGGGCGGCAACGCTTTTTGCCCCGACGGTGAGCGCAATCGGATAAGTGATGGGAGGATGGGACTCCGCCGGGAATGTATCGACGATGCGGACCCCCTTGTCGATGAGCGCGTCGGTCCGGTACACGATGCCGAGCGGAACTTCCTCGCGTTCGACGAAGGCGAGAGCCGCACGCACGTTCTCGGCCCGCACGATGCGGTCCGCCACGGTGCTCCAGACTCCGAGTGTCGTGAGCGCTGCGCGTGCATAACGTCCGGCCGGCACCGAATCCGGGTCTCCGGTGGCCAGGCGGCCCTTTCCCAGTGCCGCCGCCAGATCGAAGTGCGGTTCGATCTTCAAACTGACGGTGCTCGCGGACGGTGCGACCAGCACGAGGCGATTGCCAAGGAGGTCCCGCCGGGACTCGGCTTGGATGAGCTTGCGCGTCTCCAAATAATCCATCCAGTCGCGGTCGGCGGAAAGGAAAATGTCGGCGGATGCGCCTGCCTCGATCTGCCGCGCCAGAACGGAACTTGCCGCGAATACGAACTTCACGCCGATTCCGGTGGATTTGCCGAAATCCGCTCCCACTTTTTCGAGCGCATCGGTCAGCGATGCCGCCGCGAACACGAGGATGGCCGGCCGGGCCACCTCCGGGCCGCGATCGTCGCGGGCCGGCCCGGGACCTGCCCAGCCCGCTCGAGCCAACAGCATGGCTGCCGCCAACCCATAGCCGGCCAACGCACGGCCGGACAGTCCGATTCGACTCAGTCGCTTCATGAGAAGCCCGAAGGTAGGGATGAGGCGGCCATTGTGTACCAGCCGACGGGGGCCTGTCTGCGGCCGGCACCGGCTGCGGTGGACGCGTCTGCGCGCATGGGACCGCGTTTTGTCGGCGGCCGCGCCGAAATTCTGTCAGCGGGCGAGATTTCCCTTTACATTCGCGGCGCCGCGAATTATTTTTCGCGTAGTTTTTGCCACGCGAGGCTCGCTTGGACTGTAGCTCTAGACTTGGTGATTGGTGCTGCGTTGACCGCAGCGCGCCCTCGGTAGGATAGCTCTTCAAGAGCGCTCCCGCCCGCGGGCGGGAGCGCGTTTGGCCGTACCCTCGGTCCCATTCTCGATTCCACCAATTTCCTCACGCACGCGCCGACTTGCGGCAGCGTGCGTTTGGGCTGTCTGTTGTCCAAGCGGCACCGCCAACGATGCCAGCGAGGAGGTGCTCATGATCGATGCCCAGAAACTGACTTTGCCGTCCGTGAAACGTACGGCACGCGATTGCGGCATTCGCGGCGCGCTCGGAACCCTGTCGTCCACCGACACCGGTCCACGGACCGGTTGGGCGCACCGGCTGCGCACCTTGCTTGCGGTCCTCGGGCCGGGCCTCATCGTCATGGTCGGAGACAATGACGCCGGCGCTTTCAGCACCTACGCTCAGGCGGGACAGAACTACGGTACCAGTCTGCTGTGGACCCTGGCTCTGCTCATCCCGGTCCTGTACGTGAATCAGGAGATGGTGCTGCGGCTGGGCGCCATTGCCCAGGTCGGTCATGCGAAACTCATCCTGCGCAGGTTCGGCAGATTCTGGGGCGCCTTCAGCGTCATCGACCTTTTCGTGCTGAATGCGCTCACGCTGGTCACGGAGTTCATCGGCATCAGCCTCGGCCTGGGCGTTCTTGGCGTACCCAAGACCTGGGGGCTTGCCGCCGCCGCGGCCATGATCATGGCCGCGGTGAGCACCGGCGACTTCCGGCGCTTCGAGCGGTTCGCCCTGATCCTGGTGTTCGGCAGCCTGGCGGTCGTGCCGGTGTTCCTCCTGGTGCATCCGCCATGGGCCGACATCGGCCATGACTTTGCGGTACCACAGCTGCCTCCCCGCGCCCATCTCGCCGACGTGATGCTGCTCATCATCGCCATCGTCGGCACGACCGTCGCACCCTGGCAACTATTTTTCCAGCAGAGCTATGTCATCGACAAGCGGATCGGACCGCGCTTCATCAACTACGAACGCGCGGATCTCGTCATCGGCATCGTGCTGGTCACGGTCGGTGCCGTCGCAATGATCGCGTTCTGCGCGCAGGCCTTCAAGGGAACGGCCGAGTTCGGACACTTCACGGATGCGGGGGCGGTGGCTTCGGGACTATCGCGGCAGCATGGCTCGAATCTGCCCGGCATCCTGTTCGCCATCGCCCTGATCGATGCCAGCATCATCGGGGCGGCCGCGGTGTCGCTGTCATCCGTGTATGCCATCGGCGATCTCTTTTCCATGCGGCATTCGCTGAACCACAGCCCGCGCCAGGCGAAATTCTTCTACGGGCTCTACTTCTGTCTGATCGTGGCCGCAGCCGCGCTGGTGCTGACCCCGAGGGTGCCTCTCGGGCTGCTCACCAATGCCGTACAAACGCTGGCGGGCGTGCTGCTTCCGAGTGCCTCGGTGTTCCTGCTCCTGTTGTGCAACGACGAGCAAATCCTGGGGCCCTGGGTCAACTCCTTCAGAATGAACGCCTTCACCCTCTTCGTCATCGCCATATTGGTGACCCTGTCGCTGATACTGACGGCGGCGGTGCTGTTTCCGGCCATCGGCAGCGGCCAGATTCTCGCGATCCTCGGGACCGGGATCGGCCTTGCCCTCACCGGTCTAGCGGCGTACGCGCTACATGCGAAGCGGCGCCGGCCCAGGGATCGCGGCCAGCTCGAGCGTGCACGGATGGCCTGGCGCATGCCCGACCTCGGCGCCATCGGCCCGCTGCAGCTGACCCCCATGCGGCGGACGTGCATGATCGTGCTCCGCGGCTATCTTGCTGTTGCCGTCGTGATGGTGGTCATCCGCATCGTCCAGTCCACCACGAGCTGAACGCGATGGGTCCTGCACCGGGCGCCCTGAAATTGACGGCGACTCATGTCACAATTGCCGGATGAGAGACAACGGCGTCACTGCGAAACTGGAGGCTTTGCGCACCCGACTCGTGGCCTGGTTGGTCGACGCCGCTTATCCGCTCTGGGCGCAGCACGGCATTGATCCCCAGAATGGCGGCTTCATCGAAACGCTGGGGCAAAACGGCGTCGGCCTGCCGCACCCGCGGCGCGCTCGAGTTCACCCGCGGCAGATCTACGCGTTTGCGCAAGCGCCGGGGCTCGGCTGGAAGGGCGACGTGCAGAGCATCCTGCAACGAGGAATGGACTATTTCGTGGCTCATTACCGACGGCCGGATGGATTGTTTCGGACCCTGGCCAGCGTCGATGGGGCGCCGTTGGATGATCAGGCTTTGCTGTACGATCAGGCCTTCGCGTTGCTGGGCTATGCGGCGGCGGCCGCCGCCCTCGATGCACGCGACGAATTCGAGAAACGCGCCCTCGAACTGCGCGCCGCGATCGAGTCGCGATTCCGCGCCGACAACGGAGCGTTTCGCTCGAGCGAGACGCTTCGTGATTCGTTCGAATCGAATCCCCATATGCATTTGTTGGAGGCCTGTTTGGCCTGGGCGGAGACCGGCAACGATCGCGGGTGGTCGGAATGGGTCCGGCAAATCGTGGAGCTGGCGACTCGACGATTCATTCGACCCGATGCAGGATCGCTCGGGGAGTCGTTCACCGCCGATTGGCGCCCCGCGCCGGAAGTCGCCGGGCGGATCGTCGAACCCGGCCACCAATTCGAGTGGGCGTGGCTGTTGCTTCGTTGCGAGAACCGCCATCCCGGGCCGCTCCGGGAGACGGCGCTGCGCCTGATCGCGATCGGGGAACAGTCCGGCGTGCACAATCAGGTTGCCATCAACGCACTGCTCGACGACTTCTCCGTCCACGACGCGAATGCCCGATTCTGGCCCCAAACCGAGCGGCTGAAGGCTGCGCTGCTCGCCGCCCGGCTGACGGAGGACGGGAAGTATTGGGAAATGGCGGCCGCCGCGGCTGCCTCGCTGCTGCCGTACCTCAACACCCCGGTGCCGGGCTTGTGGTTCGACGTTCAGCTTCCCTCCGGCGAGCTCGTCGACTCCCCCGCTCCGGCAAGCACTTTCTACCACCTGGTGGGAGCGATCATGGCGCTGGACAGTTCGCTCACAGCATCCTAGCCTCAGAGTAAGGCTCAATCGGGCCGTCGCATTCCGTCGGTCAACCCATCCGGGTCGCAATTCGTTATCTTACGTATGAAGCCACCTGTATGGAGTATGTCGTGCCAAACTCCCTGAAGTTTGCGTTCATCGGGACTATCGGCTTGATCGGCGGCGTCCTCGCATCGGGTGCAGCCTGTGCCGGTGATACCGCAGCGCATGGTGCCGGCGTCTGGCAGAAGCACGAGTATTCATTCCAGTTCATGGGATTCACGACCACCTACTCGTGCGACGGTCTCGCCGACAAGCTCAAGACGCTGCTCATCGCATCCGGCGCGCGGCCGGACGCCAAGGCACGGGCAGGCGCCTGCTCCTCGGACTACGGCCGCCCTGATGAATTTGCGCGGGCGGATCTCACCTTTTATACCCTGGCGCCGGCGGATTCGGCCGCGACTTCGGCCACGACCGATTCGAGGCCCGTGGACGGAACTTGGAAGCCGGTCGCTATTGCAGCGCACCGGCCCCGAGAACTCGGCGCGGGCGACTGCGAACTGGTGGAACAGTTTCGCTCCAACGTGTTGGGAATGTTCACCACGCGCAACGTGGCGAGCAACACTTCGTGCGTTCCGCATCAACTTTCTGGATCCAATATCGACCTCAAGTTCGAGTCGTTCACGGCACCGCCAAAGGCTGCCCTGCAGAAACAGGCCCCATGACTCCCGGGCACGAGGGTTGAGAGACAGAGACAGGCCCCCATGACTCCCGAAACACGAGAGGTCAAGTCATGCGCATATCGGCGCCTGGAGCCTGTATGACCGTGCGCATCGTAATGTCCCGCTCAACGCGTCGGATCGGGATGGTCTGGGCCGGCGCGGCTCTCGGGCTCATGACCGCTTGTGCGCCGTCCTCCCATGTATTGGTGGGGACTGCCCGTCCGCCGATCGCCGCATCGCTGGTGACCGTCTATTCGCAGCCGCCCCAGCAACCGTTCGAGGAAATCGCGGTGCTCAATGCCTCCAGCAAGAGCATGTTCAACGCGGGCGGACAGCGCAGCACCGACAAGGTCGTGGAGCGTTTGAAGACGGAGGCCGCCCAGCTCGGGGCCAATGGAATCATTCTCGAGGGGTTTGACCAGACGCAATCCGGATCGATCGGCACCGGCGTGGGCTCGGAATCCTATTCCAGACGTTCGTCGGTCGGTGTCGGAGCCGGCGGTTCGCTGGGCATCTTCAAAACCACCGGAAAAGCGCGGGCCATCTACGTCCAGCCGCCCGGCTGAGAGCGCAACGTCGCCGATTGGCGCCGGACCATCGTGTCCATCAGATGGTGAAGTGCGGCATTCAGGTCGGCACATCGACCAGTGTGCACGGGAGAGGTCTGCACCATCGTGCTCCTGGCGGCGACCAGCCAATGAAAGCGTTCCCGGGCGCTCAGCCGCCCGATGGCGCCGGCATCCGCGCCTCCCGCGCACACTGCCGGGATGGCTGCCAAGGTCCGCCGGATCAGCTCTAGATCGACCGTCGGATCGAGCGCCAACAGCGCCCCTTCATCGAGCTCGATGGACGCGGCCAAGAAGCGCTCGACGTCGCACGACAGAATGATCCCCGCGTTCACGCATTCGCCGCGCTCTACGCGCGGTACCACGCGCACTATGGCGTAATCATAAGTATGCGGCACGTGCACGAATCGCCTCCCCCACGAACACCTCGGATGTCCTCAAGCGCCGCTCGAAAAAATTCAGATAGGCCTCCCGTTGAGCGCGTTTTCCGTCGAATCCGGGGTCGTCGGGCAACCACTCGTCGGGAATGAGGCCAACGATGCTTTCCAAGCATTCGCCGCTCAACACGGACCTCATTTGCGAATCGATGTCCCGCAATGCCCCGGCGAACCGCAGGAGCACATGGTCTTTGATCAATTTAAAGGGGCTCGCGGCATGGTCGTCGTGCCGGCCCCATGCATGGTGGAAGTACAGGGCCGCCCCATGGTCTATGAGCCACAGGCGGCGATGCCACATCAGCATGTTCGTGTTGCGCACCGTGCGATCCACATTGCAGATGAAGGCGTCGAACCAGACGATGGCGGATGCAAGATGCTCATCCGGTGAATAAACGAGGGGATCGAACGTGACCGACCCCGGCAGATAATCAAGCGCGAGATTCAATCCGCCGCTGCTGCGAATGAGTTCTTGCACTTCCGGGTCCGGTTCGGTCCGCGCCAGATCGACGGGAAGTTCGATGAACACGATCTCCGGCACCGGCAATCCGGCAATCCGCCCGAGTTCGCCGGCCACGAGCTCGGCGATCAACGCCTTGATTCCCTGCCCTGCGCCCCTGAACTTGAGGACGTAGAGTCCATCATCGTCCGCTTCGACGATGGCCGGCAGAGAACCACCCTCGCGCAGAGATGTGACATACCGGCTCGCGGTGACGGTCCTCGGTTTCATCCGCTAAGCGGCGTGGTCGGCTTCCACGATTGACAACGCGGGTCGAAGCGACAACGTCTTCGCATGGACTTCCGGCGTCGGCAGGCGCGCGTACATCCAAATGCGTTCGAAGGAGACCCCGATTTCCCGGAGCGCCGCCTGCACAGCGAGGGAACCCGAGCCCTGCCGTCCATTGAGCTTGTCTCGATTCATGCCAGATATCCTACCGTATCGTGTCCCGACCGAGCCCCAGATGCTTCATCACCCGGTTGAGATTGCGTCGAAGGTCATTCAGCTGGCCGATGCTGACCACGGTCTTCATGCATTGCTTCAAGGGTTGCAAGGGGTATCCGCCGTAGCTTCCCGCCTCGCGAATGTCGTTCGTCACCGTCGATCGCCCCGCGAGAATCACGTTGTCGGCCAGGGTCACGTGCGCGGTGACGACGGTTCCGCCGCCCGTGACGAAATGCCGGCCGATCTTGGTGGATCCGCCCGTCATGAAGCCGGCCGTGTAGAACCCGTTCTCACCCAGGTCGCAGTTGTGGGCAACGTGGCAAATATTGTCCAATTTGGTACCTGAGCGGATGTGCGTGGAAGTCAGCGTGGCGCGGTCCACCGCACAATTGCTGCCGATTTCGACATTGTCGTGAATCTTGACGTTGCCGAGATGGCTGATTTTTCGCGGGCGGCCGTCGGAACCCACGGAATAGCCAAAGCCGTCGCTGCCGATGGTGGAGTGCGGATGGATCTCGCAGTCCTCGCCGATCTCGCAGTCGAACCCCACGAACACGTGCGGATGTATGACCGTACGCGCGCCGATGCGGGCGCGGTTTTCGATGACCGCGTGCGCCCCGATCAGGCAGCCTTGACCGATCGCCGCGCCGGCCCCGATGACGCAGTAGGGCCCCAGAAATGCGCCTTCGCCGATCGTCGCCTCCGCATGCACTACGGCGGTCGGGTGCCGCTCCCCCCATTGCTTGAAGCGCGAGCATTTTTGATCGAAGTATTTGAGCAGCTGCGCCATGCCCATCGCTATGCTCGGGACCGAAAAACAGCAGGTATCGACGTTCTCCGCCGGGTCGAACGCTCCTTTCATATGCGACGGAATGATCAAAATCGCGGGCTCGTGCAGCAGCGCCTCGGTCACCTGTTCGGGTGTGCTCGCATAAACCAGGCTTCCCTGCAGTGCGTCTTGCGGAATCTCGCAGTGGCTCGCCGGCTTCTGCAAATTCCCGCGCAGAAAGGTGAACACGTCGGCATGGTAGGCCTTGATCGTCTCTCCCGTCAGCATCGCATGCTCCGCACGAGTCCGTCCCCGCTCACGCGCTTGCCTCGTTTTGGCCGCCTCGCGCGAGCGCGTCCGTCTTGACCGCCGAGGAGGCGTCCAGCACGACCTGCTCCAGGACCGCCAGGTACTCGACGTAACGCTTACGCCCGAGTGCGGTGATACGGCACACGGTATGGGGCCGGCCGTGCTCGATGCTTTTGGAGGTGGTCACGAGCTTCGCTTCCTCCAGCACGGTCAAGTGCCGGTTTAAATTACCGTCCGTCAGGCCGCAAAGCTGCTTCAGCTCACCGAACGGCAGTCCCTTCGAATGCGTGATGAGGGATGTCAGCAGGCTGAGCCGCGCCCGTTCATGGATGACCCGATCGAGTCCGTCGTAGGCAAAGCGGGAGCCGCCTTTCGGCCTGCTGTTGGCGTTTTTCAATTGATTTCCTCGAAACCGTACCGCAGGACCGCTGCGACGGCCAGCTGGCCCACGCCGAAGGGAATCCCCATCTCCCACGGCGAGAGGATGCGCGGGCCGCTCGCCATCATCAGGCACACGAGACCGCAGACGAGGTACCACACACCGACCGCAAACATCTGGCGCGGCAGAAAGCGGCACGATGCGAACACTCCGAGGCTGAAGATCAATTCCCACAGTCCCGGCAGCATCCACATCTCCTTTGGAGCCGACAGCAGCAGCACACTGGTCAACAGCAAGCCGACGATGGCGGCGGGCAGGAACTGTTCGACGGCCGACCGGATCATTGCGGCGGCAAACCCCGAATGAACGCGCCGCGACCGGACGACGGTTTCGCACGCGGCCAGAGCGACCGACACCGCGGCCGTCGACACCCAGACGGCGATGAACGGCAATACATCGCGTTGCGCCTCCTTCATCCAGACGGCCTGGGCAGCGGCGACGATCAGGGCCAAAGTACCGCTCACCGCCGTCGATGTAGGGCCATAACCACGGAATTGAGTGACGCGTGCCACTTGGGCGCGAATTTCACTGATCTCGGCCAGAGCCTGGGTCAGATCCGTCATCCGATGCCTCCCACACGTTGCTGAGGTGCGCTTGAGTTTACTCCCATAAAGCTTACTCCCGCGGCCCGGGCGTTGCGGAGCATTTCGAGCGCGGCCTCACCGGCACCGGGAGCCTGTCTATACCCGTGGGCGACCCGGTAATAATAGCGGCGCACCACGCGACCGTTGCGGGCCAGCGTGCCCTGCTGCAACGGTTCCAGCCCGCTCACGTGGCTTCCCAGATGCACCGCCGCGAGATCCCCGGGGTCCCAGGCGAGCAGCAGCAGCGTGCGCCCCGTTTCACGCTCCACAGGAAACCACCGTTCGTACATCAGACCCATGCCGCCGAATAGATGCCAACTCGTGGTTTCGGCAACCGCCGTGGTCCGGTCATGCGAGTAAAAGGCGCGCTCGCTGGCGATGGCGTACCGGTCCATGCCGACGACCAGCGGTTCGTCGCCATACCGGGCTCGCACCGCGTCGGTGACGCCGTCGATTTGCGCGCCGAAATCGCGCCACCCGATGGGCAACAGTTCGGTATGGTCGGTATCGCCCAGTCCGGGAATACCGCGGACCAGATGGTAGAAACCGGCACCATAAAACAGCAGCAGGCAAACCAAGGTGGCCGGCCAGGCCGGGCGCAGCCAGCGGCCTATCCTCTCAGTGCCGTGCGGGCCGGCGCCGAACGCCATCAGCGGCAGCGCCGCCACCCAGGGTGCGCCGGTCCAATCGAGCTTCACGTCATGCCGCAGGCTGAAAATGGCGAACACGGACAACGGCGCGAACACGGCGATCCGCATGAACCGCCGGGCACGCGGGACGGGGTCGACCGAAGGGGCCGGTTCATTTCCGCGCGGAGTGCCGACCAAGGCGCCGCCCGCCGCAAGCAAGCCGGTCGGTGTGAGCAGCACCAGGGCCGCGGCGACCAGCCGATGCAGCGAAAAGCGCGGCGCCTCCGCCAAGCGGCGCGACGTCTGGAAGGCAAACGACGCCCAATCGTGTTCCATGTTCCACAGCAGCACCGGTGCGAATACCGCGGCCGCGACACCGACCGCCGCATAGGGCTCGAAGCGTCGCAACCAGCGGCGCGATGCTGGATCGAGCACCATGAAGAGGAAGGTTCCCGCGCCCAGCATGGCGATCGTATATTTCGAGAGAAGGCCGAGACCCAAGGATAGCCCCGCCCAAGTCCATGCCCGCCGTCGCCCGGCGATCAGCGCTCGCTCCAGAAAGTACGTCGAGGCGGCCCATGCGGCGGTGAGCGGCGCGTCGGGCGTCATGAGCACCCCGGCCAGAAAAAAGAACGGCAGAATCTGTGCCAACCCCAAGGCGAGCAACGCGCTGCCTTCGCCGAACACGTTGCGGGTCAGCTTATAAATGAAATAGGAGGCCAGGGTGCCGCAGCCCAACGCGCCGAAGCGCACACCGAACTCCGTGTCGCCGAACAGCAGCGTACCGAGCTTGATGAGCCAGGCCACCATGGGTGGATGATCGAGATAGCCGATATCGAGGTGGCGGGAATAATTCCAGTAGTAGGCTTCCTCCGGGAGGAGTTCGATCCGCGCGCAGTAGAGCACGCGCAGGAGAAACGCGCAGCCGATGAGCGTGATCAGGAGCACGCGCCAGTGAACATCGGCGCGGGCATCGCACATGCGCCGCAGGATGCTAATTTGGTGCAAGCAACTTGTACCCGATCCCGCGTACGGTCTGAATGGCGTCGGTTTCGAAACCGTGATTCAGCCGCGACCGCAGGCGGCTGATGTGGCTTTCGACCACGCTGGTACGCGGATCGAAATGGATGTCCCAGACATTCTCCAGCAACATCTTGCGGGTGACGACCCGATTCGCGTGCCGCATCAAGTATTCGAGCAGACGAAACTCCTGCGGCAGCAAGTCGATCGGCTGCCCGCCGCGAACCACGGTCCGATGCACGAGGTCCATTTCGATGGAACCGGCAAGCAGTCGCGGCGCAGCGTTCGCGGAACGCCTGGCGGCCACCCTGACGCGGGCCAGGAGCTCCTCGAAAGCGAAGGGCTTGACCAGGTAATCGTCGCCACCCGCCTCCAACCCCTGCACGCGGTCATCGATGCCGCCCATGGTGGTCAGGTAAATGATGGGGGTCATTCTCGCTTCGCTGCGCAGTGCCTTGACCATATCCAAACCGGACAAACCCGGAAGCATCCGATCCAACACGATAACGCCGTACTCCTTGCTGCGGGCCTCTTTCAAGCCCGCTTCGCCGTTGCTCCGGTGCGACACGGAATAGCCGTTCTCTCGAAAGCGCTCGATCAATGAGCGCGCCAGTTCGATGTCGTCCTCGACCAACAGAATAGTCATTGGCGGCTCGAGAAAGCGCTCTTGAGTCATCAGTGGATGGACGCGAAGCTGTAGGACCGCGCGTAGGTTAGCACGACTCAAGTTTTGCCCCCGGGTGCCGTTGAAGGAAGCTTGGATCTCGGAGTGGAACGCAATATGTTGAATGCTCATGCTCCCGCCGCCCCCACCTACAAGTCGGGAAAGAAGTCCGTCGCGCCGAACGGCACGGCGTCGCCCGATGAAGCGCGCGCCGCCCTGTTGCAGTTTCTGGGTCAAATGGCCGCCGAACTATCTTCCGGCACGGTGGATCTGCCCTGTTTTCCGGATGTTGTCCTGCGGATTCGCAAGGCGCTGGACGATCCGAAAAACACGCCGGGCAAGACGGTCACCGTAGTCGGGGCTGAACCGCGGTTGGCCGCGCGACTGCTGCAAACGGCCAATTCAGCGGCATTCAACCCGGCGAACAAGCCCGTGACGGATCTGCGAACCGCGATCACCCGGTTGGGACAGCAAGCGGTACAAAGCGCGGCCATGGCGTTCGCGGTTCAACACATGAAGGATCAGGACTCGCTGCGATCGATCGCGGAGCCCATGAGTGCGCTGTGGAAAGAAAGCATTTCGGTCGCTCTGATCTGCCAGATCACGGCCGCCCGCAGCAAGATAAGTCCCGATGAAGCGTTTCTTGCCGGCCTGCTCCACGGCATCGGCCGCCTCTACATCATGGTGCGCGCGATCGGCAAAGCGAAGGAGATCAGTGACCAGCAGTCGTTCATGGATTTGGCCGCCGGCTGGCAGGCCTCGATCGGCAAGGCGGTGCTCGAGAACTGGGGCTTCGCACCGCAGCTGTGCGAGGCGGTAGCGGAGCAGCGTGACTACGAGCGCAAGCGAAAATATACTCCCGAACTGACCGACGTGCTGATCGTCAGCGTCGTGCTCTCCGAAGCGCTGCGGTTGCCGGCCCCGCGAACCGTCGACACGGAAGGTATCGAGTCTTTCGCGTCGCTCGGCCTTACGGAGGTCGCATGTGCCGACATATTGACTCAGGCGGAACTGCAGCTCGGTTCGTTGCACGACGCGCTCGGGTGCTGACGGGGAGGCGCCAGCCTCATTTCACCGAAAAAATGCGCGCGCATCCGTGCGCGCGGCTTTCCGCCAGTGCGACACCCTGACGATCGCTTCCATGCTGCCGGGCGTCGAACAAAATTATCGCCAATCGCGCCCCGCTTCGCGCCGCCGCCGCGCACGATTCAAATTGCGATATGTAACAACCGGCGGGATCGCGTGAAAGTCTGCGCCCCGCGGTGCAGCGGGACGCGCCTCGGCTCTTAAGGCCGTCGCGAGGCCGCGCCGTCGGCGGGCGCGGCGGGCGTTGCGGGGACCGCGGTCTCGATCCCCCGGCAGCCATGTTCTTCGGTGCAGACTTGATTCACGGGGCACACCACGGGGGCGCCTTTCACGCACCCGCGAGCGTCCGCACCGGCTTCCCGCGGAGCGCATCGCTCGCGCCCGTTGCAGCTGCGATGGTCATCACAGTCCGCGTCGCTGAGGCAGGCAATCGCGCCCGGCTCGCGCTCTTCGGTCGCGAGTTCGCCCTGCCGTTCGATGATGCCCGTCAACGTCGCATTCAGCAGCCGCTCCGGCGCGGCTCCTCCCGTGGGAAGGTCCACCTCGGCGGAGGCAACCTCCCAAGCGGGTGTGAGGGGGCTCGCGGCTCGGTAAAACAACCCGAATCGCAGCACTGCGCGCGGATCGAGCGGTTCGGCCAACGCAAGCGGGATGATCCGCGTGGAGTCGCGCGGCCAAGCCTCACCGTGAGTCAACGGCAAGTGCCGGGCCGTCGGCCTGCCGGCCTCGTAGATCCGCAGCTCGAGTACGCTGCCCGCCGTCAGTTCGTTGGCGCCGGTGACGACCCGCACTTGAATGTGATTGACCGTTGCCGCAAGCGCCCGCGAATCGGCCAGGGCGAAGAACAGCAGCAGGAGCCAAATCCGCGACCAAGGAAGGCGTAGCTTCAAGGGAACCTCTTGAATACCGGGCGGCTCATGCCCAGGGCCCTTCCATCATATCCGATCACGGGCCGCACTCAACCTGCCGCGTTCTGAGAGATGTCGAGTTAACTTAATGCACCGCGAATAGAGCGGCGATGATCACTGCAGCCAGCGCAGCCGCGATCCACGCCCAAGTCTTCCGCACGTCCTGCCGTCGAGTTCCCGACAATTCGGCCAGAAAAGTGCGGATGTTGGGTGTGCGGTCGCTTCGCTCGAAAGCCAACGCGCGTTCGATGGCCATGTATCGACGGGCGGGCATGCCGGGCGGCCTCGACAGCTGAAATCGTGCGCCGCGAATGCGGGGATCGGATTCGCTCCCGAAGGGATGCTTGCCGGACAAGATCTCGTAGGCGATGCACGCGAGTGCATACACATCGTCGGCCGGATCGGGATCCTCTCCAGCAGCCAACTGCGGACTGGCATAGCGCGGCGTGATCGCCTTCGGCGCGGCATCGTTCGCCGGGGCGGCGCCCGCCCGGGCGATGAATTTGGCCATGCCGAAATCGATGACCTTCACCCGCCCTTGGTCCGTGACGATGATGTTGCCGGGCTTGAGATCGCCGTGAACGATATGGTGTTGGTGGGCGTATTCGAGTGCCTCTCCCACCGATGCCAGCAACTTGAGGCCCACGCCCGGAACCATGCCGCCGGGATTGGACTTCCGGAGAATCCTCTGCAGCGACCGCCCCGGCAAGTGCTCCATCGTCATGAACACGGTCCGGCCGTCGCGGTCGCAGTCGATGACGCGCACGATGTTCGGATGGGTGAGGCTCTGGAGCTTATGCGCCTCCCGCTGCAGGGCGACGATGGATCCGAAGTATTCGTCGCACGGCTCCGTGAGCACTTTAACCGCGACATGAATATCGCTCGCGCCCGCCTCGGCCCGCCGCAGATCGATCGCTTTGAAGACGCGGCTCATGCCGCCCTCGCCGATCAGCGCAACGAGACTGAATCTCCCCTGCAAAATATCGCCGACCCCGATCCCCGCCGCCCGCTCCGCGGATGACGGATGGCTGCCGCCGGTGACGATGGTCGGATCCTCCGGCCATTCCGCGATCTGCTTCGAAATCGCTTCGTGCCTGTCATCGGGCAATGGCTGCGCCGCCTGATGATCCCGCAAGGTTTCCAGCAGCGCGGCGGACGGCGTTTTCTCGACCGCCAATTGCCTCTCGATCTCCATGGTCAGCTCGTCATAGCCGAGCTGACCCGACTGGAAGGCCCGGAGCGCGTGTAGAAAAGCAGACGTTGGCACCGGATTATTATCTCATGTTCAGAATGATCGACCGCTAGAATGCGCGCCATGACTTCGGACATAATCCATGCATTGAGGCGAGCCTTCGGCTTCGATGCTTTCCGGCCCGGCCAGGAACCCGTCGTGCGGGACGTGCTGGCCGGACGTGACGTTCTGGCCCTCATGCCGACCGGTGGCGGCAAATCGCTGTGCTACCAGCTTCCCGCTTTGATGCAGCCGGGCGTGAGCCTCGTGATTTCGCCGCTGATCGCACTGATGCAGGACCAGGTCCGTCAACTGCAAGACAACGGCATCGCTGCGACCTTCGTCAATTCCAGCCTCGAATCCGCGGAAATCGCGGCCCGTTTGTCGGGTCTGGTGAGAGGCGACTACAAGCTGGTTTATCTCGCACCCGAGCGGCTGGTCCTGCGGGAGTTCCTGGACGGCCCTTTGAGCCGCTTGAGCACGGGTCCGGGCATCAACGCCTTCGTCGTCGACGAAGCGCACTGCGTCTCCGAATGGGGCCACGATTTTCGTCCCGAATACCGCCAGCTATCCGCTCTGCGCCGCCGGCATCCCATGGTTCCCATTCTGGCATTCACCGCCACCGCCACGCCGCGGGTGCGAACCGACATCATTGCACAACTGACGTTGCGCGATCCAGCAGTGCACTTGACGAGTTTCAACCGCCCCAACCTGTTCTATCGCGTGCGCCCGAAAACCAAGCGCAGCTACGGTGAACTGCTGAAGCGGGCGCGCGAAGGCGGCGCCGGGATCGTCTATTGCCTGTCGCGCCGCCGCGTCGACGAACTCGCTGCTGAGCTGCAATCCCACGGGATCCGGGCTCTTCCATATCACGCGGGACTCGAGCCGCAAACCCGGCGCGACAATCAGGAAGCGTTCATTCGCGACGACGTGCAGGTGATTGTCGGGACCATCGCTTTTGGAATGGGCATCAACAAGCCGGACGTGCGCTGGGTCATCCATTATGACTTGCCCAAAAGCCTCGAAAGCTACTATCAAGAATCGGGCCGCGCCGGCCGCGACGGCGATCCCGCGCACTGCACCCTCTACTTCGGCGCCGCTGATATCCGCACGGCGGAGTTTTTGATTCAACAGAAGATCGATCAGACCACCGGCGCACCTCTCGATGGCGAGCAAAGAATTGCGCGCCAACAGCTGCGCGAGGTGGTCAACTACGCGGAATCGTCCGAGTGCCGCCGCGCGATACAACTGCAATACTTCGATGAACGGTTCTCGGGTCCCTGCGGTGCCTGCGACAACTGCTGCGAAACTCGCGCCCTGCAGGACGCGAGCGTGGAAGCCCGGCAGTTCCTCTCCTGCGTCGCGCGGCTCGCGCAGCGCGGCGAGCGCTTCGGCGGCGCCTACATCATCGAAATACTGCGCGGTGCCCGGACGCAGCGGCTCATGGACCGAGGGCACGATAATTTGAGCGTGTACGGGATCGGAAAGCACCGATCCGCGGCGCATTGGCGGTCGCTGGCGCGATCACTGCTGCACCAGAGGCTCGTGGACCAAAGCCAGGACGGCTACTCCGTCCTCTCCCTCAACGAATCGAGCTGGCAGGTTCTGCGCGAGCAGCGGACGGTGACCGTTACCGTCGCGGAGGCGCAGCACGCCGATCCGGCGCCGGTGCGCGAGAGCGCAGCTGCGCCCACCGCGGAAGGCAGCGAATTGTTCGAGCGGCTGCGCCGATTGCGCAAGCAGCTGGCGGACGCTCAGGGCTTGCCGCCTTACGTCATATTCCACGACGCCACGCTGCGCGA
>Ga0070730_10001336_pt1 | contig 23871 bp, 29 predicted proteins | sample Coa_R1_3_FD_66447 | JGI IMG/M metagenome (GOLD analysis project Ga0070730, IMG submission 66447) | Surface soil microbial communities from Centralia Pennsylvania, which are recovering from an underground coalmine fire - Coalmine... | ecosystem: Environmental > Terrestrial > Soil > Unclassified ... | reverse complement strand
CAAGTGCCGTTGACGACCAGCTCGATGACCAACGGCAACAAGTACCACATCGTGATCCAGCAGAATCAGACCTACAGCGAGTCGGACTTCGTCCAGGTCGGGACCATCGAGAGCATCGGCGGCACCAGCTTGACGGCGCTCTCCAGCACCCGTCACTCCGGGACCTGGACCGCTCTGGCCTCCGGCAACAACATCCCGATCTACTACTACGGCACCAGCCAGACGTTCGGCATCAGCCCCGAGCTGTGGTACATCACCCAGGATGTGGACCCGGTCACCAACGTCACCGGGCGCTGGACCGCGCTGCTGTACACCAACAACGGCCTGGTGCAGGGAGCGCTGGAGTCGACGGAGCTGCCGAACCTGGCGCTCAACGTCAACCCCACGTTCACCACGAACGTTGCCAACTGGACGCCCACCAACGGCACGTTCACCCAGTCGAGTGCGCAGACCCACGGCGGCTTCCCGTTCTCCGGTCTGCTGACGCCAACGGGTGGCTTCAGCCAGGCGTACGTCCAGTCCAACAGCTTCAACATCTATCCCGGCTCCAAGCCGACGGTCAACAACCTGGTACCCTGGATCAACGGCCAGGGGTGGTTCTTCTCGTCAACCGGTTGGGCCAGCTTCATGATCAATATCAACTGGTTCGACAACACCGGCACCTACATCTCTACCAGCGGTGGCCCGGTGACCAACCTGCCGGCCAACACGTGGACCTTCTCACAGTCGTTCGTTCAGCCTCCCCTCGGAGCGACGACAGCCACCATCGTACCGACAGAGTTCGGCACCCCCGGTGCCACCAACCTCCTCTACTGCTCCAACGTCTTCGCCATGTACTCGCCTGAGTACGGAACCGCACTCACCTCGGCCGCCCAGGTTGTATATGGAAGCGTAGCATGGCCACCCACAGGGGTGACCCAGCTGTTGTAAGGGGGAGAGATGGCAGACGTACCCGGCCGAGGCGGGGACGACGAGGCACAGGTCACCTACACCGTCAAGGAGCTCCTCCAGGGGATCAAGGGATCTGTGGATCAGCTGAACGGCAAGATGGACGCCAAGGCCGACAAGGCCGACATGATCCAGCTTGCCAAGGTGGTTGACACTCACGATGACAGGATCACCCACGTGGAGAGCCGCGTCACCGTGGTGGAGACCCAGCGAGAGACCGAGGCTCAGGTCAACGACCGCCACATCAAGTGGTGGCAGTGGGTGGTGCCGACCCTGATCGGCATCGCCACCATCATCATCGGGGTTCTCGGCCTCATTCACACAGGCACCGGAAAGTAGGATCACATGACCGACGAGGCCGACAAGGTGGTCGCGGCTCACGCGGGCAAGCAGACCCACCACTACACCATCCTCTTCCCCGCCCACCCGGCCAGGGAAGACGACCCGCACTACAAGGACTTCAACCACTACCACGAGTCGACCAAGCACGACCCGGAGGTCTACCAGTGCGCCATCGGCAAGCACCGCGGTGACTTCTCCGAGTGCAGTGAGCCGCCCCTGGAGCTGCACCACAGCCACGTGGAGTTCAGCCTGCAGGCCGGCGTCGACCTGAAGTGGCTGGCCGTCGACTACCCCGGGATCGACAACCCGGACGAGGTCGGCGCCTGGGTGGAGTCCGCCGCCAACCTGATGTGGCTGTGTGAGCGCCACCACCGTGGGCTGGACGGCATCCACAAGCTCTCCGCCTCCGATTTCGAGGCCATCAAGTACGTCAGGGGTCTCATCCAGGAAGACGGGTCGTAGCGGTGCACCACCTGCTATCCTGGCTAGGTGGATTCTGGACCGCTGTGTGGCCAAATCTGGCCGCCAACGTGATCTGGGTGCCGGTCGCCGGCATCCATCACGTGATGACCAAGCGTCACGTGACGCGGCTTCAGGACAGCCACGCTGAGGAGATCCGTGGCCTCCACGAGAAGCTCGACCGACTGACCAATGAGGAGGCGAGCGATGGCCGTCAAGGGCATTGACATCGCGTGGGCTCGGCCCACCATCGCAGAGATCAAGGGCACCGGTGCCACCTGGGTGGCCCGGTACTTCTCTACCGACAGCACCAAGAACATCACGGCGGATGAGGTCAAGACCTATCCCGCCAACGGCCTGGCGATCGTCACCGTCTGGGAGACGACCACCGGCCGGGCAACTCAGGGGCAGGCAGCCGGTGAGAGCGACGCTCACGCCGCTGACGCCCAGCGGGCAGCGGTCGGTCTGCCGGCCGACGCGCCCATCCACTTCGCGGTCGACGAGGACACCGACTGGGCCTCTGTGGCCGCGTACTTCAGCGGGGTCGCCCAGGTCCTGGGTCTGCACCGCGTGGGCATCTACGGGGGCCTCAAGGTCATCGCAGGGGCACACACGGTCGGCATCCCCTACCTGTGGCAGACGGTGGCCTGGTCGGGCGGCATCTGGGCGCCGTACGCCACCATCCGTCAGACCGCTGGCACTGAGCTCAGCGGTGGCGCCGACGACGACTACGCGGAGGTGCCGGACTTCGGCCAGTACCCGCGCCCCAACGGAAGCAACAACGGAGGAGGAACCGACGTGAGCCTGACCGCCGAGAACGTGTGGGCCTACAAGGGTCCGGGCGACAGCCCCGACGTGCACCAGACCGTGCAGAACCTGACCGCCCAGAGCAAGAGCAACGGCGCGGGGATCTCCGCTCTGAAGCTGGAGCTCGACCAGGTGAAGGCGGCTCTGGCCGGCCTCACCGAGGTCAAGCTGACCGACGCTCAGGTCGCCGCACTGGCCGATCAGATCGTCCCCGTCCTGGTTCCGAAGCTGGTGGCGGCTCTGGGTCACGCCCTGGACGGTACCAAGCCGTGACCCAGGCACGTCAGCCCTGATCCGCTTCAGGGTCCCAGGGTGAGTAGGTCACCTCTGGCAGCGGCCGGTGGATGGTGACCAGGGTAACCTGGTCCTTCTTCCTGGTGATGCACTCGTCACAGATGTTGACGAGCAGCTCCAGCCGGCCGTTGCACGGGTCCCAGACGGTGGATCCGTAGTTGCCGCCGCTGCTGAACATCACCGCATTGTGACACTGCCTGGAGTTCTTCTCGCTGTCGCCACGGAACGACAGCTCGAGCTCCTTGTCACAGACGATGCAGCTGACCACTACAGCTCCTCGTCCAGGGTGTACTCCTGGGGCTCCTCACGCTGCGGACCCTGGGCGTACTGGACGCAGTGGCCACAGGGGGCGACCAGCAGGTCCTGGATCAGGCACGCGATGCACCAGTTACCGTACTTCTTGTTGTCCGGCTGCTTGGTGTGCTCGGTGACGTCGGCGCCACAGTACGCTTGGTCGCTGTCACAGCAGGTGATGTGGTCGATGTCGTCGGGGTCGGGGTTGATCAGGATCTTGAGGTCGGGCTGGACGTCGGCGACGATCACTCGTCGCTCCATCGACTGGCCGTTCGTCAGCTCTGCCACGCGCTTCTTGATCTCCTCTTGTTCCTCGGGAGTCCAGGCGAACTCCCGTTCCATGTCGTCCCAGCTGGTCACGTGAGATACCACACCAGTGCGAAGATGATGCCGGCCACCACCAGGATCGGTCCCACGACCACGGCGAGAAAGAGGAACAGACAGCACCCCTTCGCCACCGGTCCCTCGTCTCCGTAGCCGTTCTCGAAGACGCTCGCCATGCGGTCACCCAGCGGGACATCTCTGGTGCTGGGCAGCCGCGCCCACCTGGGGCTCACCGGAGCCGACCCAGGACGTGGGTCGGGTCGGTGAACTCCGGGCCGTGGTACTCGATGCCCCGGTACCTGAGGGTGGCCGGCACGACGGTCGTGATCACGTACGTGTTCTCGACGGTCGTCTCGCAGGGGTTCTCAGGGACGATGGGGTGAACAGCCTGCACGGGATGTGCGCTGCCCTCGACCTGAGCGAGGGGCATCGTGGGGGCACCTGCGAGCAACTGCTCAAGGTCCTTGTCGGACAGCTTGGGCAGCGGCTGGGTGGCGACGTCGTCCTCGGAGTCGATCGCCCGCTCCATCGGAGCCAGGGTGTGCGACAGCTCGTTCGCTCGGTTGGCGCGGATGGCGGTGTCGAGCTGGAAGGCGAGCTGACGGGCGTGGCTTCGCGCGTCGTCTCGCTCCAGCGCGACGCGAGCGATCTGACCGTCCCTGGTCTCCAGCTGCGCCGCCAGCCGGCCGTTGGCGAGCTTGAGCTGGGTGATGAACTCCTCCTGCGCGGTGATGTGGTCCTGGATGCGGCGCTTGCCGCGCTTGGGGTCCACGAACATCAGGATCTTGATCCAGATGCTGGTCGTCTTCTTCATGGTCTCGTGCCTCTCAGTTCAGGTCGTTCTTGCGGTGGCAGTCGGGGCAGAGGTACCTCGCGCCCTTAACGAGCGGACGGCGGTAGGCGAAGTGGCCGTCGCCCTCACAGTCCTCCCCCTCGCAGTGACGCTGCTTGATGCCCGCCGTCGCGTCACGGTAGCAACGGTGGCACACCAGGCGCTCTTCCCCACCCAGGTGCTTGGCGAGGTCGTACGTGACCTGGCAGGACTTGCCGCAGCCCGGGCACTGCTGGTGGCAGTGGCAGCCGCAGCTGTCGGCTTCCGGGCAGTTGGAGTGCATGCTCCCCTGGCACGCCTTGCTGATGGTACTCGTGGTCACGTTGACCCCTTCCCTGTTCTCTTCCTGGGTCTATCTTAGCAGCCGGTCAGTGCTGTGTCCACACGGCTACAGCTCGCTGGCCGGCTTCTGGCCATTCACCGGCTTGTACTGGTTGAACCACTCCAGCACCTCCGTCAGCTTGAACAGCTCCTTCTCAGCGCCGTGAGGGGCCGTGACCGGGTATCGCTCCGGGAAGCCGTTGCTGTCCCGACGCAGGTACCAGACGTGGACCTGCTGACGGGTGTACCCCTTGCTGCCCCGCCTCGGACGCGGCCGGTCGGGGAAGTTCTCGGTGATGGCCAGGGCGGCCTCGGTGTAGCCCACGTAACGAACGCCATTGATCTCGATCAAGGATCTCTCCATCTCGTGTCGAGTGCCCCACCCTGAGTGTCCAGGGTGGGGCCACTTTTCTGTTTGCCGGCCGTCAGGCCGCCAGGGTCAGCATCCGCTTGGTCAGACCGTCGCGGACCTTCATGCCGTCCCCGACCATGGCCGCCTCGAACCGGGCGTTGTCACTGTCCCGGCGGATGACGTGGTCGTAGAACTCGGTGGCGGCGTTCAGGAGACCGTACGCGGTACCCCGGTAGGGGGCAACCGTCTCGGACGTCTCGTACACGCTCAGCAGGTCCGCCAGGACGACGTCTCGCTTGGCGCGGTTCTTGGGAACCACCTCGTCGATCAGCTTCTTGACCTGGTCGGTGGTGATCTTCTTCAGCGCCAGGGTCTCCATGACCTTGGCGAGCTCCTTGGTGTACTCGCCGACGCGGGCGACGGCGGCGTGCGCCTCCGCCAGACGGTCGTGAGCGGTGCTCAGGTGGGGGATCGCCCAGTGAGCGACGCCGCTCGCGGTGGCGAGGTTGTGCTGGTTGAGGCAGAAGGCGCGGAACGGGATGATGTCGCCGGTGATGGACATCCCCGAGCCGTGCCCCATCCGCCAGAAGAGGTACATCTCGTAGGCGTCGTTGTCGAGGACGGAGAAGCTCTCCGCCAGCCTCATGGACGCGAAGACCCGGGCGCCATTGTTCTGCATGCCACCCTCGGACCAGGTGGCCACGCCCTCCTTGACGAGCTCGTCACCGAAGGCGAACGCCTGGTAGTTGGTGACGTTCTCGTACTTGGTCTTGACGTCGCCGATGCGGTCCTCGTTGTCGGTACGGTAGATCTCGCGGATCTTCTTGTCCTGGACGAACTTGCCACTGGACAGCCGGCGCCACATCGGTCGGGCCTCGGTGCCCCAGTTGAGGCCGGCGCGGTCCAGAAGGTCGGTCAGGGTGATCTTCTCGTCCGGGGTGGCGACGCCGGTGGTGAGGCCGGCCCAGGGGAGAAGCCGACTGACGACGGCCTCCTCCGTGATCTGGTCCTCCGTCAGCGTGGAGGGGGCGGCCTCAAGCTCAAGGGTAGCGGTGCTCATCGTTCCTTCTCCTTCGTTCGGTTCCTTGTTCCCTGCTTGTGATACCTACCTTACCTTGCTGCGGTGACGATGTACACATGAAAGCAGAAGAGCCGTCCACAATTTTCGTGGACGGCTCTCCTGGTGGGTCAGTGGATCACGGTGAAGTGGAAGGAGGGCACGCCCTCGTCCACGATGGTCTTGGTGGCCGGGTCCCACTTGGAGAGACCGAACGTGGTGGCCACGGGTCCCTCCCAGTAGAAGGGACGGATGTCACCGCTGGCGTCCAGGCACATGACCCAGGTGCCGGTGGAGTTGCCGGTGTAGACGCCGGTCGGGTCCATCTGGCCGATGGACGTCATGGCGTAGGAGCTGCCACCGTTGTCACCGTCGACCGCCTGCTGCGGGTTGGTGAGCTCCGTCGTGCTGGAGATCGGGGCACCGATGGAGTTGCAGACCTTGAACGGCGGGTAGTCGAACTTGCCGTCGGTGCTGGCCGCGCCCTCGGGGAACATGAACGAGGTGGACTGAACGCCCTTGGCGAGCGCGGTCTCCAGGTCGATCAGGTTCTGCCGGAGCTGCGACTTGTGGAAGATCGGCACGGGCTGGTTGTTCACCAGGTCCGCCTGACCGCTCCTGGCCGCCTTGTTCTCGGTCTGCTGGCCACTGCTCGTGGTCGTCCCGTCGCAGGATGCGGCGGTGGTGCAGAGCACAACGCCGAGAACGGCGCCACCGATGATGAGCTTCGCGTTGATCTTCAAAGCGCTCTCTCCCTACTTGGGTGCGCCGTCGGCGCAGTGACTGGTGACGAACGTGCCCTGGTCGCCTTGGAGGGGCGCGTCCAGCTTGCTCGCGTCGGAGCAGAGCTGAACGAGGATGTCGTGCTGAGTGGTGGCGATGTCGCTGGCGTTGCCGCCGTTGTCCGCCTCCAGCGTCAGCTTGTGGATCTGGCCGATGTCAGCCGTGATCTCGTCCTGCAGGGTGGTCTGGTTCTCGTACCCGTGCTGGATGACCTTCGCCCGGTTGTCCGCCGCCGTCTGGGCGTACCACCAGTGCTCCTGGAATCCCACAAACCCCAGGACACTGACGAGCACCACTCCCACTGCGGACCAGAAGATGACAACGCCGGCGGCGATGCCGTTGTCCTCAGCCTCGCGACGGATCCTACGCTTCTGGCCCTTGCTCAGTGCCATTTCTTCCCCTTCCTCTTCCCGTTCCCTGACTGGTCTCCGGCCGCCAGAGAACGTGACGCTCCTGGCGGCCGGCCGTGGCGGAGGCGGGATTTGAACCCGCGACCTTCAGGTTATGAGCCTGCTGAGCTACCGAGCTGCTCTACTCCGCTATGGTTGTCGCCCTCCACCTGGGTACTGACCTAGGTGGATCGTGTCCTTCGGTGAAGGGCGACGAGACTACTGTAACCCGTAATGAGCCGGGTGTACAGCCTGGTTTCAGCCGGCCGTCGCGGACACCGACTGGACCTTCTTCCAGTCCATCGACACGTCGATCAGGCGGCCGCCGCCGTCGATCTCCTCGCCGATGTAGGAACCGGGGTTGCCGTCCAGGGACTCGCGCACCCAGTCCATGACCCACCGGGCCGGCGACACCGAGGTGCCCTTGCCCCAGTAGGAGTTCAGCTGGCCATGGCCGGCCGCGCTGCCGACCACCCAGTTGTCCGGGAAGCCGAGAAGGCGCGCCGTCTCACGCTGGGTGATGAAGCGGCCGTTCGGGTGCCAGACCATGTACGGGCCAGAGCCGTTGATGACACGGCCGGGCTTCTCCCAGTCCCAGCGCTTCGGCTTGGAGAAGCCGCCGGCGTCCCAGTTGCGGAGCCTGAGCTGCTCCGCCCTGGTGAGACCCTTGTGGTCCTTGCTGGTCGTGGGGTAGTGCCAGGAGTCCGGCAGGTCACCGTGGCGCTCGACGTAGCGGCGCATGATGTGCGGCTCGCCCTCGCCGACCTCCCACTCGACGCCCTTGTCGCCGGTGACCAGGTCCTTGATCCGGTTACCGAAGCGGCTGGCCGGGTCGACGTGACCGTCGACCATGCCGTCCGGGCTGCGGAGGTCCTTGCTCCACCAGGTCGGCGGCTGGACGTACGGCTGCGGCTCCATCGACAGCGGCTGCTGCACCAGGTCGGCGAACGCGTCACCGACGGTCGGCAGCCACTGCAGATCGTAGCGCTCCACGCCGAACGGCACCTGGGAGAGAACCAGGAAGTAGCGCTTGCGATTGGTGCAGCCGCCGGTGGAGAGGTTGTTCTGGATGACGTGGGTGGCGTGGTACGTCAGTCCCGTCGCGTCGTTCAACATCTCGTTGAGCTGACGCATGAGCGGCAGACCGTTGCTGTACGCCTGGCTGACGGACTCCATCAGCATCATCTGCGGGCGGACCTTGGCGGCGTACCGCGTGAGGTCGGCCATGCAGTGGTTGATCGGCGCGTTGATGCCGTGCGCCGACTTGTAGCCCGCCGTCATGGTGGAGAACCCAGAACAGGGCGGGGTGCCCAGAACCACGTCCGCCTTGACCACGTCCCACTCCTCGGGCGCCGACTCCTGGCTGTACCAGTCGTTGCCGAGGAACTTGCGGTTGGCCTCCATCAGCGGGATGCCGAAGCCGCCCTTGTTCTCACGCTTGGCGATCAGCTTGAAGCCGGCCAGCGTGGCACCGGCGGAAAATCCGCCGGCGAAACCCTGGACATCCGCGAAGGTGTAGGTCATCGCCCCTCTTCTCTATCGTGGCCCGAGCACTCGGCGAGCCGCGTTGAGGCCCTGGGTGATCGCAGCATCCATGTCGATGTAGGTGTAGGTGGCAAGACGGCCGGCCAGAACAGCCGTCGGCAGAAGCTCAGACACGAGCTGCCGCATCTCTCGCCATGCACTGCGGTTCTCCCCCGCCGCGTCGTCGACGGGGTAATGCTTCACCGGTGCGCCGGGGTACTCCCGGACGATGATGGTGCCGTTGCCCTTCCGCTTGGTCGCATCGTGCCATGCCATCTGGCTGGTGTCGACCTCCCTGGTGAACGGGACGTGTGGGTCGGGCCGGTTGACCACCGGGGCGGCGAGATGCCGCAGGTGGTCGTTGTAGTACGTGGCCACCGACCTGACGCCTCGCCAGGGGAGCATCCCATCTCGCTCCAGGAACGTGTCCAGGGGTGAGGTGATGACGTAGGCGTCCGCGTCCGGCAGGTTGCTGAAGGTGATCAGCTGACCGAGCTGGATCTCGATGCCGGCCAGCATGGACTCGACCACCTGCTGGAAGCCACCCGGCATCCAGCCCTGCCACTTGTTACGGAACATCCGACGGTCATCATCGATCCGGAGATCGAGACGCTTGGGGGCGAAGCTGCTGGAGAGACGGCGCGGGTCCATCCCCCACTGCTTCATGGTGTAGCCCTCACAGAACCACTCGTAGAGCGTCCTGCCCATCAGGCTGACCGCGTACGTCTCGAAGTCGCTGCCAGTCGGGTGGAGTGGACGGTTGTCCAGCTCCGCTGCGATCTGCCGCCACTCCGGGATGTTCTTCAGCTCGCTCTTTTGAAGCGGCCAGGTGAAGCGCCGGCCGTCGGGGAGCTCGCTGAGCACGTGGTGTTGGTAGGTGTTCAGTGCCCCGTGCTTCCCCAGCGCCATGAAGGCGTCGAGGTTGTCGGTGTGGAAGATGTGCGGGCCGTGTGGCTCGTACGGGATGCGGTTGAGAGTGGCCATCCGAAGCTGGCCGCCAACCTCCGGCATCGCCTCGTAGACCTTGACGGTCCAGTCGGGATGCATGTCGATCTTCCAGGCGGCAGTGGCACCGGCCAGGCCGGCACCCACCACCACGCAGGTCTTGTTCCTCATTCGGTTCGCTCCGTTGCCCGCTTGATGACGTCCTGGAGCTGAGACTCTACCTGCTCCATAGACGGCTGTCGAGCGAAGAACGCGCTGGCCTGTGCCTCCGCCAGCTCCCGCAGCTCGAGACTGGTCATGTCCTCGATCTCCGCCACCGTCTTCAGGTACGGCTCACCCAGGGGAGCGACCTCACGCGGGTCAGCGTAAAGGATGGACCTGACCCTGGCCGCGTAGACGAAGCGGTTGCGCCACCAGCCACTGCCGACAATGGCGGTGTACAGCGGGCTCAGCACGCCCCAGTTGTCGACGTACAGCTGGACGAGCTGGGACTCCGGCATCTTCTCCGGGGCCTTGGCCGCCTTGCTGCCGATGTGACGGATCGGCCAGGAGGCGTTGAGCTTGCTCATCCACTTCAGCTGGTCGCTGACGGTGCCAAGCACCCACTGCCGGCTGCGGTCCTGGTACGCCACCGCCTTGACCGGGTACTCCTTGGCCATGACGCTGACGTCGATGCCGGTGAAGTCACCCGCCTCGGGGAGACGGTCCGCCAGCATCTGGTGGTTGCCCCAGCTGAAGGCCGGCGCGATCACCGGCGGCCAGGGGTCATACCGGAGCCGGTGGATGAGATCCATCAGACGGCGGTGGTTCTCCGGCTCGTTCGCCCAGGCATGGCCGGGACGGAACTTGAAGAACTCGCGGATCAGCTGGTTGTGATCATTGAGGTGGGTGTTGAGGTTGGACCGCAGCCGGCTGAATCCCCAGTCGTCCAGGAAGAAGATCAGCGGGATGCCGGCCTTCTGTGCCCGATCGATGACGTCCAGAGACTCGTAGAGGTACGTGCTGGCGATGGAGAAGAACGGGATCATCCCCATGACGACGGCATCGTAACCGGTCAGGTCCTCCCCGATGGAGGCACGGCGGTGGTCCACGTGACACCCCGCTGCCCTGAACCCCTCGGCGAAGATGTCGGCCACCGGCTGGTAGCCGATGGTGTTGCCGCCACCGATGTGCTGCTTGGACTGGCCGGTCATCAGGAGCTTGACCACGTGTGCACCTCACTCATCTTCATCGTCGGGTGCGCCTTGGCGAACTCGAACTGGCAGTCGATGGAGCACCACGGGTTGCTGAACTGGTCGCGGATTCCGTACTCCACACCCGGGTCGTAGCTGGTGAGGTTGGCTCCACAGTTGGCGCAGTTGACCGGGGTCTCAGTCACCGACCGAGCTCCTTGTTGATCTGACGGATCTCACAGTTGGAGCTGCAGAACCGCCGGCCCTTGGCGTCCTGGGTCTGCTGCAGCTTGTTGGCCTTCGGCTCGTCCAGGGCGGCCTTGCAGAAGGCGCACTTGGTGGAGATGCCGTCGTAGCCGTCCTCCTGGCGCTTCTTGTTGACGCCCATCTTGGCCTGGTACATCATGGCCAGCTCCTGGTCGTCACAGCCGACGGCGGTGAGAGCATTGGCCAGGAAGAACAGGGTGTCGACGATCTCGCCGATGAACTTGTGACGGTTCTCGGTCCAGACGGCGTCCTTGTCGACCTTGGCCCACGGCTTCCAGGGCACCTCCTGGTACGCCTCGCCCAGCTCGATGATCGCTGCGGTGAGGTTCATGGACACGTAGGCGGTGCGGTTCTCCGCGTCCCTGGCCATGTGCGGGTAGTCGACGCCGTAGGTCTCCTTCTGGTACTGCTTCTGATCCGTCAGCCATCCGTCACGCATCACTCAATCCTTCTTTCCATCTGCGTGGGTGCGGTGGACGCGGTCTGATCATATCATGGCCGCGTCCACCTGGGGAACCCTCAGTTGTTGCGGAGAACCCACACGTTGTTGCGCGAGTCATCCGGGTGGAGGGGCGCGAGGAAGCAGGCTGCCACCTCGTCGGAGTAGAACCTCCGAATGCCCTCCAGGATCTCCAGCTCAGCCGGAGGCAGCGTCTTCTTGAGCACCGGGTACGAGGCGAAGGTGCCGTACCGGTTCTCCACCCTGAAGCCACACGACTCGATCAGCTCCTGGAGCTCCGGGATCGTGTACTCGTGGATGTGATTCTTCGCTGCCTTGCCGTTGAACACCGGCGTGGAGAGGATCAACTTGCCGTCGTCCGTCAGAAGACGGTTGAACGCCTTCAGGAACTCTCGGCCATCTTCCACGTCCATGTGCTCGATGACCTCAATGGCGATGCCCACGGTGTAGGCGTCCTCCGTCGCGATCTCTCGCCACTGGTCGACGAAGTTGAACCTGTCCTTGATGGTGCACCATGGAGGCTGGTGCGCCTGGATGTGGTTCAGGTCGACGCCCATGTAGGAGGCCGGCACGTAGCGCGGCCCCATGGCCAGCACGTTCACGAGAGGCAGGTCCTGACCACAGCCGACCTCCAGCACCCGGTCCGTCGGACCGATGTGACGGGTGGCGAACCCCCACTTGAAGTAGTGGGCGGCGTAGTCGCGGTGGACCCGGTACTTGAACTTGGCCTCGCGCAGCTGGGTCTGGTCGAAGCGGCGCTCCTCACGAGGAGCGCCACGACGAATCGGCTGTGCCTCGTCCATTAGAACGGCGGGGGCGGCGGGGTGTTGGAGCCGGCCGGCGCGGGAGCCGGGGCGGGACGCGGGGTGGAGTCGGCGACCGGACCGGGCTGCGGGAGGCCAGTGCTGACCGACGGGCCGGCGGTCGGCTGGCCACCCAGGGGCGGCAGGATCTTGTCGACCTGGTTGCGCTCCTGCTCCTGCCAGATCCGTGTGCTGACCTCGACCTGGCAGCGCTTGCCGACGAGCGCGGCGGCGACCTGGTGGATGGTCGGGTTGGTCGCGAAGAACTCCGGGCCGAGGCCCAGCGCCTTCATGTGCCGGAAGAAGAAGCCCAGCGCGGTGCCGTTGTCCGGGCTGATCACGAAGTCGTTGAAGACGCTGGCCTTCGCGTTCGGGCCGTCCTCGACCACGAAGCGAACGCTGATCTTGTCCTTCTGGGTTCCCGTCTTCTTGGCCTCAGCCTTCGCCACCGACACGCTGTAGGTGCCGTTGGGGAGCGTGCTGAACCCGGAGTCGGCCGCAGCCGCCGCCAGGTCGTTCCAGTTCACAGTGGACAACTCAGTTCTCCGTTTCGTGGGTCTGCGTGATGATGCTCGGTTCCACCTCGGTGCCGCGGACCTTGGCCAGCATCGTGGTGACGTCGGGGTTGTCCATGAAGGCGCCGAGCCGGCCACCGACACGTTCACCCGTCTCGTACCCAGGGGTGGGACCGATGAAGAGGCGACGGACGGAGCTGATCCCGTCCTCCGTCGGCACCACCTGAAGGTAGGCGCAGACGTCGCAGTAGTAGGGAAGTACCGTGGCCAGGCTACCCTGGACGTACGGCCTGGTGTGACCGTCCACGTCCCGGGCCATCGCGATGAACACAACCGCATCCATCGGCTTGGCCGGGTTGGTGGTCAGGTCCCGGAAGCGGCGGACCAGCTCAGACACCTTCCGGAGCAGCTCGCCCCAGTTCTGGGTCATCATCTGGTTGGAGCCGGCGATGTCATCCACGCATCGCTGCTGGATCTCGCTGATGGAGTCCAGCACCACCGAGCTGAACGGGTGCTTGCCGGAGTTGAGCCACTCGAACGCCTTCGTCACGGCCATGTACTTGTGAACGTAGACGATGGCGGTGTCCCAGGTGCCGTCCACCTCAGGCGGAGCCTGGGTGATCGGGTCCCAGACGATCTTGCGGCTGGGAGTGAACCTGGATCCCATCTCCGCATCGAGGACCAGCCTGGGTGCCGGGGTGGTGTCTCCCAGCCAGCTCTTGCCCTGCTTGGATCGTCCGTAGACGATCATGTTGAGACCGTCCTGGTTCTGCAACCTCAGTCGTTCCCTTCCGTCTGGACTACCGTACCAGACTCGTAATCGGATCGTCCAGTTCCGCTTAGCGTCTGAACGACCTTGTCGATGTCGTCCCGCTCGTAGTAGGCGTACGGGTCGCCCTGGATGAAGTGAGCGGCGAGCAGCGCCTCCCAGCGGCTGCCGTCGTCCATCATGGGACACATCTTCTCGAACGGGCAGGACCACCGGCAGTGATCGCCAGGGCTGGGGAACACCACACGACGATGGTCCTTGCCCGCCTCCAGCTTGTTGATCACCGCCAGTATCTCTTCAGCGACGGCCAGGCTTCGGAGGAGCATGCTCTCCACGTCATACCGATTGTAGGCCACCTCGTGCTGAGCGTAGAACGGGCCGGCCGCACGGGCCGTCCGCTTGGAGCGCAACAGCATGGTGTACAGACCACCGTCGACGCGGATATCGGGGTTGCTGAGTGTCAACAGCATGGTGTAGAACCGCATCTGCTCATCCAGGATGAGGCCGTCTGCTCGGCTGAGCGTGCCAACCGTCTTCCAATCTCGGAAGAGGATGGCCCCGTCGCTGTACCGCTCAATGAGTTGGTCCAGCTTGCCGCGGAGCACCACCGGCCCGAGGTCGGTCTCCTGTTCCAGCTCCACGACCCGCTCGACGTCAACGATCTTCATGTCGACGTCGATTCCCTCCTCCGTCGACCAGTCGAGGAAGCCCTCTACCATGGTCATGGCGTAAGAGCGCTCCTTGATCAGCTCGTCTCGGAAGGTGGGCAGGTCCTGATAGGCCAGGTCGTAGAGCACTCGCAGCGCGTCCAACGGGTTGAGCCCGTGACCGTAGTGTGCCTCGAGAGCAGTGTGGATCCTGGTGCCGAGCTCAGCCGCTCCCGTCGCCGCTCGATTGGCCGGCTGGGTCTGCCACTTGAGAAAATACCCCAAGTACCATTGACGACGGCACCTTTTGAAGGTACGCAGTTCACTGTTCGAAAGTTTGAGCGGCTCCATTACGCTTTCTCTCCTCCCTTCTCAATGCTGCTTGTCTCATCCGTTCACGAGTCTCCGCTGAACGTTTGATACCACGTATACCGTCGGCGACCGCTTTCTTGTGCGCCTCTGAGAGTGGCTTACCTGCACGAGCCGCTGAGATTTTGGCTCTGGTTTCTTCCGATCTGGGAGGACGTTTCTCTCCGGTGCGTCTACGGTTACTAGCTGCAACACCATCGCTACTGGATTGAGTCCAGACCCTGTCCTGCGCCGCCAATAGCATCATTGTCGTTGTACCGTCGTAATCGCGGTGACATTTGAAGCACATCGGCTTGTAATGTTCGTGCGGGTCGGTTCCGTCTGTGTCGTGTACCTGTGACCACTCTTTGGCCTGATCTCCACAACCTACACAGTCGTAACCTACTGCCTTGCCACGTAGTCGCCTTACTCGCGCATGTCTGCCGGTGTACGAAAGCTCAGATGGATCCTTTTCATTGGCCATTCAGCCTCCAAGCAGTTTTTTGAGAGTGGCCGCGTCACGGACCACCTCCTGCATCTGCTCTCGCTTGTCGGCCAGCACCGAGATCTTGCGCTCCTCGATGCTGTTCGGCGTGATTTGGACGATGATACGTATGGCCTTGTGGCCCTCCGAGCCGATACGATGGACACGGTCCTGGGCCTGGAGGTTCTGCACCTCACTCCAGGACTCCTGCATGAACAGGAACGTGTCTGCCCTGGTGAGCGTGATTCCCTCCGCGCCGGCACCCAGGGTGAGCAGCACCACGCGGATGTGGCCAGCCTGGAACGCGGTCACGATCTTGGCTCGCTCCGCCGAGGACTGCGCCCCGGTGATCAGGCCGTGGGAGATGTTGAGGCTCTCCAGCTTCTTGGCGGCCAGCTCGACGAGTTGACGTGACACCGCTCCTACCACCAGCGGTGCGTCACCCATCTCTTCCAGAAGGTCAACCAGGTCGTCGACCTTCGACGACGGCGCCACGAGCTTGACTCGGCCACGCTGTACCAGTTCACCGTCTGGTCCATACTGGTCCGGTTCGACCTCCGCTGCCGCTGCCGCAAACTGAGCCAACCTGGTGAGCTGGGACAAGGGATTGGGTGCCACGAGCAGCTCGTTCAGGCTGGCCATCATGCCCTCGGCCATCTGATCGTACGCCTTCTGCTGCTTGGGCGTCATCGGGGTGTGCCGGTACTGGACCGGCAGCTTCTCCGGGAGCTGTGGCAGCGCCGCCTGCTTGGGGACGCGACGGAGGAGCGGGTCCACCATCTTGAAAAGCTCATCCCTGGTGCCGGGGTTGATGCCGGTGATCTCCATGCCGCCGAAGAAGTTGAACGTGGTCTGAGCGTACCGGTTGATGAACTTGGTCTTGGCCGGGAAGCCCCTCGGATGGACGGCGTGGAGCAGCGCCCACAGGTCACCCACGTTCTTGGTGACGGGTGTGCCCGTCAGGGCGAACCTGTATACGGCCCCGTGGGCCACGGCCCACGCGGCTCGCGTCTGCTTGGCGGCCGGGTCCTTGAGGCGATGCGCCTCGTCCATGATGACGGTGCGCAGGTCCAGCTCATTGAGCTCCTTGATCGCCTTCTCCGCGTCCGTCAGCTGGATCTGGCCATACGGCGCCAGCCGGCTATGGAGACGGACGCTCTCCCAGTTGATCACGTAGACGTCGGATGGCTCCAGCAGCTGCTTGCGCCGCTTGCCAGCCGAGCCGTCGATCACGGTCACCTTCAGCTCCGGCGCCCAGAGGGCAAACCCCTCCTGCCACACCGTGAACTTGAGACTGTTCGGGCAGATGACCAGCACCGGCAGCGGGTCCATGCCCAGCTTGCACATCAGCTGGACGGCACGGATGGTGGCGCCCGTCTTGCCGAGGCCGGGCTCGTTGGCCAGAATCAGCTGGCCAACGGTTGCCATGAACTCCGCGTCAACCCGCTGGTACGGGAAGAGCTTGAGGCTGCTTCCCTTCTCCACCTCATCGATGTACGTCCAGACGGGGCTGGGGTCCGGCTCGATGGCGTCCCTCATCGCCATGGCCGGCAGGATCTTCCTCTCTCGCTCCGCGTAGGCCCACTCCGTGAGGTCCGGGCCGATGGTGAGCGTGTCCCCGAACAGGGACCGTAGTGCGATGCACGCCTGCCAGCTCAGTGGCACCCTCCAGGTCTGGCTCTCCCGGTCGAAACGGGAGCCAGCCAGCTGGGTCATGACGTGTCGATCCTGGTACGTGGTCTGCACCACGATGTGGTCTGTCTGAAGCTCCGCAGTCGCCAAGTAGGTTGCCTCTCTTCGTTCCTGGTCGCTTCCCTAACCCCTTGGGGCGATGAAACCAGGATACCAGATTCCGCTTAGCTCGTACACAAGAGATCTGTCAGATGCCCTGGAAGCTTTCGCTCCCGCAGCAGGTACGACAGAAGGTGATTGGACGCGTCGTTGGCGTGGCGCTGCCCTGGCTTGTACCAGCCGAGGCGCTTGAGCTTGTCATCGCTGCCGAGCTTGCGAGCGCTCGACGGCTGTGGCTGAAGCAGCACACAGCCGTGCTTGACGGCCAGATACCTGGCCACGCCGATGGGCTCCAGCGCTAGGTCCGGCTTGCCGAAGCTGCCGGGCGTGTTGAGGTACAGCTCCCATCCCAGGTGGAGATCCTCACCCAGCCAGTTGCACTGGACGTCCAGGTATTCACCCAGGTCATGGAACTTGAGCTGACAGCTGTAGAAGGTGTCGCTGAAGAAGCCGTACGTGGCCAGTCCGGTCGTCATGCCGGGGTCCAGCCACATCACGGTCGTCAGATCTTTCGCCACCGCTCCTCCATGATGCCACCGCCGGCGGTGATGGGCACCTCGTAGTTCTTCCGGTCTGTCATGCAGTCCTGGACCACACGGAGCACCTCCTCCGCCTGGTCACGCGGGACCTCAAGAAGGATCTCGTCGTGAATGGGAAGGCGCATGAAGTCACCGAGGCCAGCCGCGTCCATGTTGATCAGCGCCTGCTTCATGTACTCAGCGGCGTGACCCTGGATGAGCGCGTTGGTGACCTGGGTGTACTCACGCCCCTTGTCGGCCACCAGCTTGCGGCCCAGGGGTGTCCGGATGTGTGGCACCTTGTGGCCCATGGCCTCGTTGGTGAGCCGCTCGGACATCGACTTGAGGCCGGGGAACCTGGCGTCGAATGCCTCCTTGACCGGCGCCATCTGCTCGTACGCCACGCCGGCCGTCTCTGCCATCTTAGCAGCCCCGGCGCCGTACAACGAGCCGTAGACCACGTTCTTGGTCGTCTGACGACGTGGGTCACCCTTCACGACGTTGTCGCTGAAGATCGTGCTGGCGACACCGCAGAAGAAGTCCAGCCCACCCGGTCGGTCCGCCTCGAGGAAGGCGTTGATCAGACCCTCGTCTCGGCTGAAATGAGCAGCGAGCCGGGCCTCGACCTGATCCAGGTCACAGCTGATCCAAACGTGCCCCTCAGCAGGCACGAAGGCCCCTCGAATGACCTTGTCGTCTCGGGGCAGGGTCTGCAGCGCTGGGTCTGTCACCGACATCCGGCCGGTCCGTGCCGCCAGGGTGTTGATGCTGGGGTGCACCAGGCCGTCGCTGTCCGCCAGCTCCAGGAAGTTGTCCAGGTAGCTGTTGATCATCTTCTCGGCGTGACGCACGTGCAGCACGTACTTGGCCAGTTCCCGAACGTGGTCCGGGTACCTCGGTCCCTGGTACGCGGTCAGGTTCTCCTTGTTGTACTGCGGCGCGCCGGCGTCGGTGTAGCTGAGCGGCTCCACCCCCATGGAGCTGAACGCCTTGGCCAGCTGCCCGCCGGACATCGGACTGGTGATGCCGTGGGCGGTCTTGAGCCACTCACGAGTGGCCACGGAGAAGTCCTTGAACTTCTGCCTGGCCTCCGCGATGTAGGCCTCGTCGATCCGCATGCCGTGCATCATCATGTTGGCGCAGATGCGGTTGGTGGCCAGCTCCAGGTCGTACGCCATCGGGCATTCCTCAACGACCTGTGGCTTGAGGATCTGCTCCAGGTGAGCGGTGATCACCGTGTCGAGCGCGGCGTAGATCCAGTACGGTGGGAAGTCCAGGGGCACGGTGTCCCAACCCCAGCCGTGCTTCTGCATGCCCTCGTGGAGCAGCTTCTGACCAGCGGTGGCGGTCTTGTCGACCAGCTTGTCACCGAGTGGCTTCAGGCCGGCCGGTCGTACCGGGTCGTCCAGCTTCGCCAGGGTGAGGGTGTCGTCGTACCGGTCCCAGTCGGCCTTGTAGCCGGTGTGGTGCTGGATGAACCGCCAGTCGAAGACGCCGTTGTGCATCGTCCAGCGACCCTCGTAGGCGTTCATGATCTCCAGGACCACGCCGCCCCAGCGCTCCCAGGGGATCGCCCAGCCACGGTGCATGTCACCGAACTGGACGAGCCTGAGACCGTGAAGGTGCGGGTTGAGACCGGCCGACTCCGTATCCACGGCAATCTGCCCCTCCCGCCTCTCTCCGATCCAGCGCTTCAGCGCCATGGCGTCGTCGATGGACTGTACCAGGGTGAGCTCCACCCCGGAGAGATCTGCCATTCGCTTCCTTCTTCCCTATGGTGTCGGTACGAGATCGACTCGTACGCCACAGTTGCGGAGGTACTGCTCGACCTCCACCGGTCCCCGATAGCCTGGCATCGGGGTATCCGGGATGACCACCCGATCGAGACCCTTGGTGGCTCGACAGGCGGCGATGAACTTGGCGCAGCCGTAGCACGGCAGCGCGGTGGTGTACATGATCGCGCCCTGGCTGCGCCCCTGCATACGAAGGAGCGCGTTCACCTCGGCGTGCGTCGACGGGCAGTCGACGTAGCCGTTGGCCGGCGCCGGCAGTCCCTTGGGGTACTCCTTGGCACGGTCGCACCAGTCCTTGCACCAGGTCTTGGTGTCGCGGCGGTCACTGGGCGCCGCGCCGTTGTAGCCGGTGGCCAAGAGCTGGTTGTCACTGCTGACGATCACCACCCCGATGCGGTCCCGCGAGCAACGAGACCGCATGGAGGTGAGGTGTGCCTGGGTGATCCAGAGGTCGTCCCACGGGATCTGCCTGGAGCGCCAGACGTTGTTGATGCTCCTGGTGATGATGCCCTGGCTCACTTGCCGGCCTCACACTGGTCACAGGCGTAGCCGGCCGGGGTGAACCGCACCTCGAAGTCGTCCAGGACGTACCGGCACTTGGGGCAGCAGACCATGTTGGCCTGCTGAGGGACGTGGCTGAGATACCACTGCACGTCCTCGGTGTAGCGGTGGAGGTTCTCCTGCCAGTCCCGAGAGAAGCCCTGGCAGATCATGCCGGCCAGGCTCTGAGAGCGAATGAGCTGGTTGCCGGCCGCCCCGAACTGGGTCTCAGGGTCATCGTCACCGAGCAGCGCCGGCGGGATGGCCTTCTCCATGGCGTCATCCACGTCCTCGTCGATGATGTGATTGGCCTGCTCCAGATGCTCCTCATAGAGGTGCTGGCTCATGGCGGTGTGAGTGAAGCTGCCCACCTCCAGGCCGAGGTGATCAGCAACGACCATCTGCAGCCTGGAGAACATGAACCAGTCGTACGGGATGCCTAGGAAGGCGTCGCTGGACCTCATGTTGACGCGCATCCTGAGCTGGCCACCACGGATGAGGAACTGCAGGGTCTGGGTGCACGGCACGTCCTTGACGATGCCGACCTGCTCCTCACCGTTCCAGATGGTGATGACGGCCTGCCTGGTGTCCGGGTCCTTCTGGAGAAGGTTCACCGCTCGCCACAGCTGCTGGTGCACCCTGGGTCCGTAGGCGCCGACGAGCCGGCCGTTGTCCGCGTATCGGGTGAACCGCCCCTTGCTCGCGGCATCGAGCTGCGCCAGGTTGGACATGCCGGCGAGGAGCTGGAGCGTCTCCGTCGCCATGATGTTCTTGTTGACGCGGCGCTTGGTGCCGAGAACGTGGGCGTACCTGGCGTCGCTGATGATCACCTGAACGTTGGTGATCTCCCTGGTGGCCTGGTCGCGCGGTGCGATCTTGCGACCGTTGTCGACCACCGCCTCCAGCAGGTCCAGGTAGGCTTCCGATCCCGTCTCAGCCTTGAACTCCACGTGCTGCCTCTCGGATCTTGGTGGCGTAAGCTGCCACGTCACTGTGCCTGAAGCGGTTCCACCACTGTGGGTGGCCAACGTTGATGTGCTCGATGCCGGCATTGGCCAGGCTCTTGGAGGCCAGGGTGCCCAGTGCCACGACGTTGCAGCCCGGTGGGAGCGAGCGATGCACGTCGTAGAGGTTGAGGCCAGGCTCGTGCGCGTTGATAATGGCCAGATGCTCCACGCTGATCTGGGTCCGTGTCAGCGCGTCCATCAGGTAGGCGGACGAGGATCCCTTGAAGTGTGGGGTGAAGGGGAGCAGCCAGTCCTGGTGCTCCTCCTTCCTGGGGTTCCTCACGTCACCGACCAGCAGCACCCTGGGTTCGGGAGAGCCGAGCCACCCGGGGTGACAGACCGTCGGGCTGTCCCAACGGTTGCGGTCCTTGGCGAGGTGGATGGCGTCGGTCAGCGCCTCCGCCACCCCGTACTCGTCGGCACGCCAGTAGGGCATCCAGACGGCGAACCGCTCGTACTCGTGGTGGAGCTCGTGGACCAGGGACTCCTCGACCTTGATCAGCTTGTCGCCACGCACCTTGAGCCGGTTGAAGACCACGTTCGACGAGCGGGGTTGAGCGAGAACCCTCACCGCACCCAGGGTTTCCAACAGGAGCTCGATGTGGAAGATCCCACCAGCGTCCAGCCGGCTGTGGTCTCGCAGCCGGGGGCCGTAGATCGTCTCACCGACGTGCCATCGGTCACAGACGACCAGGGCGGTCGTCGAGGTGATCAGGTGGTGATAGTCCTTGAAGAGCGTCAGCTCGTACTCGTCAAAGGGGTCGGTGTCGGGTTCCGGTGGCCCCTTGTGCAAGACGATGGAGTCACCGGGCATCCGCTGAGCCTCACACCAACGGTCATAGGTGATCAGCAGCTGTGTGATATAGGTGGACTTGCCACCGCCATCCACACCCTCGACTACGATCAGCATCCATCCCTCCTTCCCTAGGGATTGATCCTACCCTGCGTGCCTGGTCGTGTACAGGCCGGCCGGCTAACGCCCCCGCTTGACGGTCCCCTTGAGGAACGCCTTGCGGTCCTCGTCCGTGATCTGCGGGAGCTCTCTCGGCAGGTCGAGAACCTCCAAGCAGTGGGCAAGGTAGTCGACATCCCGCCTGTGCTCGGCGTGCCCGCACGCCCCTGTTGCGGGCAGCGTGCAACCGTGCTGGTTGCACTGACGGCGGACCGTCAGAGCGGCAAGCTGCCGCATCAGAAGGTCCGCCTCATCGAGCTGCTCTGCCGTCTTGCGGTGGGTCCCCGCAGACGCGGAGATCCCGGCGACCGCCGAGTCCTCCACCTCCTCGTCTTCCAGTTCCTCTGGAAGATCGGTGATGTCGTACTTGGCCATCTCCGGGATCTCCGTTCGTTCGTTCCTGCTCCGACGGGGGAACCCTATGGGCTCCCCCGCCTGACTGTCCAGAGCTACTACTCCAGGCTCTTCTGCAGCGCGTCCAGCTGAGCGCGGAGGTTGTCCCGCTCGGTGCGAAGGCTGGCGAGCAGCGCGTCCTTGGTCTTCAGGAGCTGACCGCCGGCCTTGATCTCCGCCTCCAGGCGGGCGACCTTCGCCTCCAGCTCCGCGTTGCCGGCACCCTTCGCCTGGAGCTCCGCCTCCATCTGCTGGAGCTGGATCAGGGTGTCCTTGAGGAGGTCAGCCGCCTCGATCGCGTCACCGATGGTCACCTTCGGCGCCGTCTTGGTCTCGGCCGCCTTGGCCGTCGGCTTGGTGGGGGTGCTCGCCACGTTCAGTCCCTCATTCTCTTCGGTCTTGACGGCGGCCTGGTTGGCCGGCGCCTGGTAGGCGTAGTACGTGTAGTGCTTGGTCGTCTTCTCCTCGTCGAAGACGACGCCGCTGGACGGGTCGTCCAGGAGCTCGGCAACCACCTTGTCGATGGCCGCCTTGGAGAGCCGGGGCTCCAGCATCCGGACGGTGTCCTGGAGGACGCTGCGCGGCAGAGAGCCGGGTGCCTCGACCAGCGCCTGGACGATCAGCTTGACGGTGTCCTCGCGCTCGACCGGCTTGGTCGGGTCCATCGTCTGGATCAGCTTGCCCTCGGTGCTGTAGACCTCACCGTGGAGAAGCCGCTCGTGGCCGGCCCGCAGACGGGCGTACTTCAGGATGCGGCCGCACCCCTTGTGACGGCACTCGAAGTCGCCCGGCAGGCCACCCATCTTGCCCTTGGGCTCGTCGTCCGGGTCCTCAACCTGAGCGGGAGAGGTGACCGGCTCCACCCTCGGGGCGACGAAGGTCGCCTGCGGGATCGAGGTGGTGGCCCTGGACGCCGTGACCTTGGTCTCCGTGGTGAAGACCGGCTTGGCCTCAGCCGTCTCCGACACCGCCGCAGCCGCCGCCTCCACGTGGGAGGTGAGCGTGGAGGTGAACCGGTCCGCCACCCACCAGGTCGAGCCGAAGCCCTTGCTGCCGGCCTTGATGCAGACCAGGTTCCGCTGCTTGCGGAGGTGGTTGTTGATCGCGATGGAGACCGCCTTCGCGTTCGCCATCTCCTTGGCGTCCTTGCTGTTGTACTGGAGCTGAAGCCGGGGCCAGATCTTGATCTTCGCCGACTCCAGGGAGCCGGACCAGAGCTTGCCGGGCTTCCCGCTGGAACCGTCGTCCAGCTTCGTCGACCCCACCGGGAGGTACTGGTGCAGCACCAGCTCCCACACCTGGAAGCAGGCGAGCTCCAGCGCGTCAGGGTCGTCGACGTCCGGCAGCTCACCGCCCACGATCTTGGCGGAGTCCCCAATGCTTGCCATACGCTCGTACCTTCTCTTTCTCTTCGTTCCTGTTTCCCTCTTGGTAACCAATATATCAGACTTGGTTACCCTTGTACACACCCCGTGATTGCCTGACCAGGCCTGGCTGCCCAATCAAGGGCAGCCAGGCTGACGGGTCAATCAGGAGCTGAGAGCCCCGGCAACCGCCGGCTCGTCCTGGCTCTCGGCCTGCTGGCCGGCGTCCTCCGGCTCCGACGTGAGGTCGGACGCCAGGTTCTCGGCGGCGTAGTTGAAGCCGGCGTCGTGGCCCTTGAGGTAGTAGCTGACGTCGGCCTTGAGCTTGAAGGCGCCACGGGTCGACGTCCGGTTCTCCGGCTGGGGCCAGTTGTTGG
>Ga0070730_10001335_pt1 | contig 23908 bp, 17 predicted proteins | sample Coa_R1_3_FD_66447 | JGI IMG/M metagenome (GOLD analysis project Ga0070730, IMG submission 66447) | Surface soil microbial communities from Centralia Pennsylvania, which are recovering from an underground coalmine fire - Coalmine... | ecosystem: Environmental > Terrestrial > Soil > Unclassified ... | reverse complement strand
CAACAACCAGGCGACTGTGGATAAGAACGACAAAAGCATCGAGAAAAACTGCAAGAAGTTGATTAAAGCGTTAGGTGGACGGTAATGACAAAAATCTGCGGCTTTGTACTGCTCGCCTGCTGCGCGGTTTGGGCGCAAGAACCAGGTCAAATGGGACTGAAGAGCTTTTTCGCGCCGGAATACCCGATCGTTGCCTGGCACGCTCGGATTCAAGGTGAAGTGCGCCTAAGCGTCACCGTGGCATCGGATGGAAAAGTTATCTCGGTGGACTCCTCCTCAGGGCCGGACATTTTGGTGGCTTATGCCAAGTCCAACGTTGTCCGGTGGGCGTATACAGGCGTCGGTCGATCCATTAAGTTGAATGTCCTTTACACCTATCGCTTGGAGAAGCCCGAGACAGAGAGAGCTCCTGCACCTAGAATAGAACTGGAATCGCCTGTTCACGTTATAGTCACCTCAAATCTCCCGCGAGTGACGGGATAAGGCGGGTGGGACTTCCTCGAAATGTGGGGGCTGGAAGGTGTGAAGAACTCGACTTTTTTGGGGAAGGCCGGGTGCCCCATGCTTTTGATCTCGCCTGACGCCACCACAACTCTGGATGCCCCGCTCTTCGCGGGGTTTGCGAAGGGCGGGTCACCCACAATTTCAAAACGGGAAACGAAAAAGAACTGAAAGGGCGGCCACCCGCCCCATAAGTAGTGACTGTTAGTCCTTATCCTTGTTGCTCTCTTTATAGAGGTGCCGGCGATATAGCATGAGGATTCCCCAACAAATGGCGAAGTTAAGCAAAAAGACCACTATAACCAGGCGTCGGGACGGAAGTAGTTCGATCCCTCCGGGCCACACGGCCCAGGTCACATAGGGCACAGCTAACATTAGGCCCGCCACCGCCAGCTTACGGCGTCTTCGGCCTTCTTCGCCTTGAGGAAACTTTATCATCTGCGGACTAAGCCCTCCCCGTTACTTCGACAAGTTGCCGGGTGCCCCACGCTTTTGATTTCGGTATGAGTGAACAGATTACAGCACCATACCAACCCGCAATAGACTCCTACGCCACACTACCAGCTTCCCGTCAGTTGTGAGCTAAAATCCCAGCCATGGATGCATGTAGCGCAACTTCTCGAAACGCTTCTTCGTGGTCCACACGTTGAAATCGTAGAAGCGCGCCTGCCAAAACGCCCGCCGCGTCTGTTCGGCAAACATCTCGCGTTGGCGCGGATCGCGGCGTTTTCTCTTGGGCAGCAACGCTCGCGCCGTGCGCTGCTTCACTACTTGCATCACCGTCGATGGAGTTCCCACCTCCGGTTCGGTCACCAGCAGGTGCACATGTTCCGGCATGACCACGTAGCCGACCACGACAAAGCGGTAACGCTGGCGCGTCTGTTCGAGGATGGAGAGGAATCTGTCTCGCGCTCGCGCGGTACAAAAGAAAGGCAATCGCCGCCAACAGGAACAAGTGATAAAGTGCAGGTGATGTGCGCCGAACGTGCGATGCAGACCCGCAGGCATGACAAGACTATGGTATCGGCAGCATCGTACCCGCCCTTGCAAAAAACGCAAGGACGGGGCACCCGCAGTTTCGAAATGGGAAACGAAAAGAGACTGAAAGGGCGGACCACCCGCCCGAACGCTCCACGCCTACGTATGGTCCCTCGCGCCGGCTTCGCCGCCGCTCAGGATGACATGTCCCGGAGGAATTGCTCGCGCCGGCGCTCAGGATGACACGCCTTTGAGGAAGTGGTTGCGCCGGGCTTCGCCCGGCCGACAGCCGAGGCGGCTGTCGCTACATGGGCATTAATGGGCCCGGAGGAATTGGTCGCGATGGTGGGCGTCGCGGAAGGCTTCGGTGCCGCCGGGGCGGGTGGTGGAGAGGGCTCCGGCGCGATTGCCGCTGGCGAGGCAGGTTTGGAGATCGGAGCCGCGCAGGTATTCGTGCAGGAATCCGGCGTCGAAGCTGTCGCCTGCGCCGACGGTATCGACCGGCGTGACTTTCACCGGTTCACTTACGAATCTCTCGGACCCGCGCTGCGCCAGCGCTCCCCTGGGTCCGAGCTTCACCACGACCAGCGGCACATGCTGCGAGAGTTTGTGAATCGCTGCTTCGAGTTCTCTTGTCCCCGTTAATTTGCAGGCTTCGCGTTCGTTGGGCAGCAGGACGTCCACATACTTCAGCACATTCTCGATACCTTCAAAGCGGTCGTCGGGATCGTCGTTGGTGTCGAGCGAGATGGTGAGTCCCTTGGACTTCAGATGGCGGAAAAGCTCGCCGGTCCTGGGCCGCAGCTTGCGATGCAGGAAGTAAGACGACAGATGAAAATGGCGCGAGCCGGAGAGGTAATCGAGATCGAGGTCGTCCCACGAAAGTTCGGCGATCGTCCCCATATAAGTAAGGATGTTGCGCCACGCCTGGTGATGCAGGATGACCGTGAGCCCGGTGGTAATGGCGCCGGGAACGCGGCGAACGTGCGAGACATCGACGCCGCCCTGGCCGAGGCGGTCGAGGGCGATCTGGCCGAGAGGATCGTCTCCGATGCGGGATTGAAATCCGACGCGGCTGCCCAGCACGGAAAGATTGTGGGCGACGATGGCGGAGGACGAGCCGAGCGTGAGCATCATGCGGTCGGCGATCAGTTCGCGCTCGGGCGCGAGCTGCTCGGGGAGGCCGTAGAGGATCAGGTCGAGGTTGAGTTCGCCGGCGATGGTGACGTCGAAAGGCATGGGAGTCTGACAGAACCTCAGGGGCTAAAGCCCGCGAACTATGGCACGTCTAACGCGGCCCTCAAAGGGCCGCTCTTCCACGGTGCTGAGAGGCCGCTCTTCCGGCACGGTGCTGCTAGGCCGCTCTTCCACGGTGCTGCTAGGCCGCTCTTGCGGCACGGTGCTGAGAGGCCGCTCTTCCACGGTGCTGCTAGGCCGCTCTTGCGGCACGGTGCTGAGAGGCCGCTCTTCCACGGTGCTGCTAGGCCGCTCTTCCGGCACGGTGCTGAGAGGCCGCTCTTCCACGGTGCTGCTAGACCGCTCCTCCGGCACGGTGCTGAGAGGCCGCTCTTCCACGGTGCTGCTAGGCCGCTCTTGCGGCACGGTGCTGAGAGGCCGCTCTTCCACGACGGCTGCAGTTTTCGCTGTCCGGTTAGACCAGCGTGACTTCGACTCCCGCTTGCTTCAGGACGCGGAGGTCGGACTTGGGCGCGCCGCGGTCGGTGATGATTTCCTGCAGGGCCGAGGTTGGGGCGATCAGCGACAGGCTGCGGCGGCCAAATTTGCTGGAGTCGCAGACGGCGACGGTTTTCTTCGCGATCTCGACCATGACCTTATTGACCTTGGCTTCGAGCAGGTTCGGCGTGCTGAGCCCGAAGTGAACGTCGCAGCCGTCCACGCCCAGAAACAAGATGTCGGCGCTAAGTCGGCGCAGGGTTTCCTCCGCGATTGGTCCGACCAGGGAAAACGAATTCTTGCGCAGCGTGCCGCCGGTGAGAATGACTTCGACGGCGGTGCCGGCGAGTTCAGCCGCGATGTTTACGGCGTTGGTGATGATGGTGACGTTCTTGAAATTGCGCAGAGCGCGGGCGATGGCGGTGGTCGTCGTGCCGGAATCGAGAATCAGGACCTGTCCTTCTTTTACTTTCTCCGTCGCGCAATCGGCAATGCGCAGCTTTTCCTGATGGTGAAGCTTTTCTTTTTCGCGCAGCGTGGGGTCTTCGAGTGCGCCTTCACGTGACGGGAGCGCGCCGCCGTGGGTGCGGTGGACGAGGCCATGGGCGTGAAGGATTTCGAGGTCCTTGCGAATCGTAACCTGCGAGGTTTCGAATTGCGTGGCGAGGTCGGTGACCAGCACACGTCCGTGATGGTTCAGGAGGTCGACGATGGCGCGACGGCGTTCTTCGTTGAGCAAGGGAATTGTGGGGCGCCGGATTGAACGTTGAAAGAAGGTTTACGGCGCGCATTTCTTTTTATAGCGTTTGGTTTCGTTTGTCCACTGAAAATCTCGGGAGGGGTTTCAGGGCCGCGCCTGCGATTATCTCTTCCGAGAGGCGAGACCAGCGCGCTTCCCCGGCGAGTACGATCATCGTAACCCCCGGTTTTGTAAAGATTTGGGAACCACCGGGAGTGATAACCAACGCAGTACCTTCCACGGAAAGCTCATTGCGTTCAAGGGGTAGGGGTGGCGTAATCTCAAATTGGGACGAAGGCCGGCGGGTTTCGAAGTCGGATTGTTACGAAATCCGGAAAAGCCTGGGGTTGAACGCATATGCAAAACGAACGAGTCGTGCGCTCGCAGTCGGTGGTGGCGCGCGTGATCGCGGGCGAAACTCTGATCGTTCCGGTGCGCTCGAATGTCGGCGACCTTGCTTCGATCTATAGCTTCAACGGAACGGGAACGCTGGTCTGGCAACTGCTGGAGTCTCCGCAGAGCGTGGCCGAATTGGCGGAGGCGGTGGCGAAGGAATACCAGGTCGAAGCATCGCAGGCCCAGCGTGATGTGGAGCAATTTGTCGGGGAAATGAAATCGGTGGGTCTGGTCGACATCGCGGCCGAATTGCAGATGGCGGGCGACTGAAGGCCAGTGGGGCGGGAGGAAGTGGGGAACAGCGGACGCGTGGAAAGCGACCGCTGTTTTCAAGCGGAGGAGATGTGGAGCAGTTGAGTTACGGCGCGTTCAGCGCAGACCTGCACCAGCGCCAGCTGGGGCAGCGTGTTCCGCTACAAGTTTCAATCGAAGTGACGCGCCGGTGTCCGCTGGAGTGCCTGCATTGCTACAACAACCTGCCGATGGGCGATTTGGAAGCCAGGCGGCGGGAACTGAGCAAGGAAGAGCACTTCCGGTTGCTGGACGAACTGGTTGAGATCGGATGTTTCTGGATTCTCTACACCGGCGGCGAAATCTTCGCGCGCAAAGACTTCCTCGAGATTTATACCTACGCCAAGAAAAAAGGATTCCTGATCACGCTGTTCACCAACGGCACGATCCTGACGGAGGCGATCGCCGATTATTTGGCGGAATGGCCTCCGTTTGCGATCGAGATCACGTTGTACGGGCGGACGCGGGAGACGTACGAGGCGCTGACGGCGATTCCGGGATCGTATGACCGATGCTTGCGCGGGATTCAATTGTTGCGGGATCGAAAGCTGCCGCTGCGATTGAAGACGGTGGCGACGAGCATCAACAAGCATGAAGTGGTGGCGATGCGGCAGTTCGCGGACGATCTGGGAGTGGAATTCAAGATGGATGGGCAGGTGAATCCACGGATCGATTGCTCGCAGAGTCCGCTGGCGGTGCGGCTTACGCCCGAGGAAGTTGTGGCGCTCGACATGAATGCTCCCAAAGGGGCCGCAGAATATCGCAAGCTGGCCAAGAAAGGATTGGAGAGGCCACCGAACCTGGCGCAGATCGACACGATGTATTCGTGCGGCGGGGGAATGAACTCGTTCGCCGTGAATGCATATGGGGAGATCGGGATTTGCGTGATCTCGCAGCAAGAGACATTCAGCATTCGTGCGGGTGGAGTCAAGAAGGTCTGGGAGGAATCTCTGCTGCAGTTGCGGACACGAAAGCGAACGCGGATGACGAAATGCATCCAGTGCCGCATCCAGCCGCTGTGCGGAATGTGCCCTGCAAATGGAGAGATGGAGAACGGGGATCGCGAAAGTCCGGTTGAATTTCTCTGCCATGTCGCGCATTTGCGAGCGGCGACACTGGGCGTTGAAATTCCTGCACACGGGGAGTGCGACTTCTGCGCAGACGGAAGCCAGCACGAGGCGATGATGGAGTCCGCGCGCCGCATTGCTACGAGAGAGATCGATGTCGAAACCTGGGTAGGACCGCAGCACGTGCTGCCGATTTTGAACAACCCAGCGGGTGTTTCGGCCGGGGGCTGCGGGGGATGCGGCAATCATTGAAACGGGCGAAGAACTGAGAGGCTGAATGAGTCAGCAGTCGATCGAGGGCGATCAAAGAAAACCTTACGAGCCACCGCGATTGGCGAGCATCAGCCTGCGGCCCGAGGAAGCAGTGCTCGGCCACTGCAAGATCGCTGGTGGAAATGGTCCGAACAATAACGGGCTGACCGGTCCCTGCGAAATCCTGCTCGGGGGCTGCCTGAGCCTGGGATCGTAGCCGCAAAGAATGACTTTGACATCGGTACTCGAAACCCTCCATGTCGAGGACTGTCAGCGAACGCATTCGCGGAATCACTTCAGTGTGGGTGGAGTGGGCGTAGAAATCGTCGGGGATCGCGAAGACGTGAAACTGATTTCATCCCTAGCGCCATTCCAGTCCAATCCTTCGGAGTGCGATATTCAGATTCAGGTGGAGTGGGTTTCTAAACTGGCGCCGACCTGCGGCGCGAAATTGTTTGATTCCGGATCGGTGTGGCGATTGTACGAAGAGGAAGCAGGATACCGGTTCGACTTCAAGGCGCGAGCGTTGGGTGAGAATCCTTATAAGCGTTTGCTGGTGGATCGCGACTTTCGCAGGGCAAACCTTTGGATGAGCCGCGAAGTCTTTGTGCGTTCTCCAGAAGCCGTGATTGCTCCGCTCGATTATCCACTCGACGAATTGCTGATCATGCACCGGCTCACGCAGGAGCGCGGGGTTGAACTGCACGCGTGCGGCATGGTTTCGGCGGATGGGATAGGGAACTTGTTTGTTGGACATTCGGGGGCAGGGAAGAGTACGACCACGCGGTTGTGGACGGAGAGGGGGGATGTAGAGATCCTCAGTGATGACCGGATCATTGTGCGGAGCGAGCAGTTCGCCGCCGGAGAACAAAGGGTCCCTCGACTGCGTGACCGCTCGGTTGCGCCGACGGGTCACTCCGCTCGGGATGACAAGATGGATGGCGCTCGGAGTGACACAGGGAAGATGCGGATGTATGGCACTCCCTGGCATGGGGAGGCGCAGTATGCGTCACCTTCCAGCGCTTCTTTGCGGAGGATTCTTGTGCTCGAGCATGGGCACGGGAATGTTGTGACGCCGCTTTCTACCGGTAAAGCGGTGGCAGAGTTGTTTGCGCGCAGCTTTGTTCCGTTTCACGGACGTGAATATGTCGAATCCGCGTTGGAGTTTCTGCAGGAACTTGCCCAGGGAGTGCCTTGTTACCGGTTTGAGTTTGAGCCCGACCAGAGAGCCGTAGACACAATTCTCAATCTCCATGATTAGCGCCGGAAGCGACTCGAAAGCATTTGAAGAGGTCGCACGCGAGTTGTTAGGGCAGGGCCGGAGTGTGCGCTTCCAAGCGCGGGGCGCGAGCATGTCGCCCGCGATATGTGACGGCGAGATAGTCGAAGTTACCCCCGTAATCGTGCGCGAGTTACGTAAGGACGATATCGTCTTAGCAAAATCCAATCATGGCTTCAGGTTGCATCGGATTGTGCGGGCCGATTGTGAAAGCGACATATTCATCACGAGAGGCGACTGCGGCCTGCAAGATGATCCTCCGTTGTCAGGGAAACAGATTCTTGGTGTGGCTCGAGCCAAGGAAGTGAAGTTAGGACACACAAACGTGCGAGCGAACTTCAAAGGAATTGGTGGATGGATGCTGCGCCGAGCTGCGCGCGGACAGGCTCTGGCTGGAAAGCTGATGAGCCGGGTCACCCTACGACGCGACGGCACCCCGCGGTTTCGACGGACGACTAGTTCTCTACTCTTAATACTGTTCTTAATGGCTTTGGCCACATTCTCCCGCGGACAAGTCGCAGTGGACTTCACCACGAGTGGCGCCGCGGAGCTTACCGGGTCGGGTACTCAGCCGATTAACTTGACCCACAATACGACGGCTGCGTCGAATCGATTGCTCATCGTCAGTGTCTCGATGAACATCAGCAAGTCGACGGCTGCAGTCGTCAGCAACGTGACCTATAACGGCACGGGGCTGACCCCATTAGGTGCACACAACGACGCGGGAAGTACCCGCCGAGTCGAAATGTGGTATCTGCTGAACCCCGCTTCGGGCAATGGCATTCCGATTGTTGTGTCGGTGAACATTCCGACCCACAAGACGGTTGGAGTGGTGGCGGCGTCGACGACGTTTACTGGTGTCGATCAGACCGTACCATTAGGAACCTTTGTATCTGCCGACGGCGCAACTGGAGGCAACTCGCAGCTGGACGTGCCCAGCGTCGTCAACGGCATGGTTTTGGATACCCTGGCGACCGGTGGAGATCAAACTGTCACCATACCCGCCTGGCAGACGTCGGAATGGAATGCGAGTTCCGGAGGAACGGATCCGCCCGATGTGACCGGCACCGGCAGCACTCGCCCGGGCAATCCCAGCCTTCCGTTTTCCGAAACCTTCAGCGGAACGTCGAACTGGTCGTTGGGAGCGGTTTCCATCAATCCGAGCACCGCGGACGTTGCGGTCACGACCAGCGTCAACGCAGTGGCCTACGGGCAGAATTCCGTCTATAGCATCAAAGTCACGAATAACGGTCCATCTGCAGCGAACAGTATCGCGCTCACCGACACGTTTGCGACGACGAATCTGAGCCTGGTTTCTTTCAGCGCGACGGGCGGGGCGAGTTGCAGTCAAACCACGACGATCAACTGCACGTTGGCAACGCTGGCGAACGGGGCGTCGTTCACGTTGACGGTAACTGTGTCGGCTTCACAGCCGGGATACTATCCCAATACCGCGACGGTCACCGATTCCGGCACGCCGCCGGATCCGAACACAGGCAACAACACGTATGTGGCGTTGGCGCCGGTGCTGGAGACAGTCTGTTCCGACAACGGGCCGCCTGCAGGAGGGACGCTGAGTGCCGGTGTGCTCAACACGTACTATCCGGGTACAGCCAGCGTCTCTGCGGGGGCGACTGCCATTCCAGTGGGCACGGCCAATGGAACGGGCGCGATTGCGGCGGGCAGCTTGTTGCTCGTGATCCAGATGCAGGACGCGAGCATTAACACAACCAATGGGGTTGCGTACGGAAATGGCTACACCGGTTCGGGATTCACGACCATTAACAATGCCGGCAACTACGAATTCGTAACCGCATTGGGAGCGGTAAGTGGCGGGTCAGTGGCGGTGGCGGGCGCGGGAGCAAATGGCGGACTGGTGTTTGGCTACACCGCGGCAGCGGCAACGACCACAAAAGGAGCGAGCACGTATCAGGTGGTGCTGGTGCCGCAATATTCATCGGCCACGTTAAATGCGGGAACGACGACCGCTGCGGCGTGGAATGGGTCGACCGGCGGAATCCTGGCGCTGGATGTTTCAGGCACACTCGGCCTCGCGGGAACGGTATCGGTCAATGGCCTGGGATTTCGTGGCGGCGCAGGCATGCAGTTGACGGGAGGAACCGGAGCCAATACGGACTATTGGCATGCAGTTCCTGCCACCGCGTATACGGGCGCGGCCGAGGCGGGAGTCGATGCGCCGAAGGGCGAAGGCGTGGCGGGAACTCCGCAGTACGTGGAGTCGGGCACCACATATCTGCAAACCACGACAAGTTATCCCAGCGGAACGGCCAGCGATGGGAGCATGGCGCGAGGCGCTCCGGGGAATGCCGGTGGCGGTGGAACGGATGCTGATCCCGCGGGCAACGACCAGAATGCGGGCGGCGGCGGTGGCGGCAACGGAGGGGCGGGGGGCTTTGGCGGGGACTCGTGGAGCACGAACACGGCCACCGGCGGGGAAGGTGGATCGTCTTTTCCGGCGACGATTGACCGCATCGCAATGGGTGGCGGCGGCGGCGCGGGAACCCGGAACAATTCGGGCGGAGATACTCAGGCGAGCAGCGGCTCGGCCGGCGGCGGCATCATCTTCATTCGCGCAGGGAACCTGACGGGAACGGCGACTGTGACTGCCAATGGCGCGGCGGCTTATATCGGAACAGCAAACGACGCGGGCGGCGGCGCAGGCGCAGGTGGAACGATTGTCATTTTGACGAGGACCGGAGGGGAAGGTGGGCTGACACTGCAGGCCAATGGCGGCAGAGGAGGCGATGCCTGGGACTCGCAAGCGTACAGTTTGGGGAATCGTCACGGGCCGGGAGGCGGAGGAGGCGGCGGCGTCATTTTTGTATCCGGCGCTCCGGCGAGCGCGTCCGTGAATGGGGGCGCGAATGGGACGACTCTGAATCCAGGCGTGGCGTATGGAGCGACATCGGGTACGGCGGGATCGAGCGCGACTACGGCAACGCTTTCACAGGTGACGGGAATCCAGTCGTCCGCCATTTGTACAACGCTGGCGGACTTGCAGATCACCAAGAGTCACTCCGGAAGCTTTACCCGCGGATCCACAGCCAGCTTCACCATCACGGTGAAGAATGTGGGCGGGGGAGCCAGCAGCGGGCTGGTGACGGTGAACGATACGCTGCCGGTGGGTATGACGCCCACATTAGCGAGTGGAACCGGCTGGACGTGCTCGGTATCGGGGCAGACGGCCAGTTGTACGCGATCCGACGCGTTGGCTGTGGCGGCCAGCTATCCCGCGATCACGATAACCGGGACTGTTCTGCAGTCGGCTCCGTCATCGCTGGTCAACACGGCGACGGTCGACGGCGGGGGCGTGAGCGATCCGCTCAAGAACACGTCGACCGATACCGCAATCGTGATTTCGAGCGCCGATATCGCGGTGACCGATGCGGGTTCGCCCAATCCTGTCGCGGCGGGCGGCAACATTACCTATACGCAAGTCGTCACCAATAATGGTCCGAGTGCGGCGGACAACGCAACGCTGGCCACAACGACACCGGCGAACACCACATTTGTGTCGATTTCTGCGCCAACGGGGTGGAGTTGCATTATGCCCAGCGTTGGAAAAACCGGCAGCGTGGTGTGCACCAACATCGATCTGGGGGCAGCGGCATCGGGCACGATCACGATGGTGGTGAATGTGAACGGCTCAACAGCCAATGGTACCGTCATCTCGCAAACCGCGACGGTGGGTTCCGCAGTCATCGATCCGATTTCTTCGAATAACACGGCCAGTGTGAACACGATCGTCGGGACAAGTGGCCCGAATCTGTCCGTTACCAACGTGGCCACGCCGAATCCGGTGCAAGCGAACACGAACGTCACCTTTACGTCGGTTGTGACGAATACCGGATCAAGCACGATTACGGGCGGCTCGTTTGCAGAACAGACGCCGCCAGGGAATGCGACATTTGTCTCCGTAACGCCGCCTGCAGGATGGACCTGTATCGGATTTCCGGCGACTCCATGTTCGGCAGCGAGTGTGGGGGCGGGAGTGTCGGGAACATTTACGGTGGTGTATCACGTGAATAACGGCCTGGCCAATGGAACGCTGGTCACGGATACCGTGCAGGTCAACGCGACCAATCAGTCGTTTGGAGCAAACTCCGCGACTGCGACCGATACCGTCGAGTCTGGCACGCAAGCGCTGCTGGTGCTGAACACGGCAGCGGCGCCGGCGACCGTGCTGGCGGGGAACAACATTACATATACCCAGACGATTACGAACAATGGGCCGGCGGCGGCCACGTCAGTGAGCTTTACCGAAGCGACGCCGACGAATACTACCTACCAGTCCGTGATTGCGCCGGCGGGATGGACTTGCACGACTCCGGCCGTGGGTGGAACCGGCAATGTGAATTGCACCGATCCCAGCCTGGCAGTGGGAGCGACGGCGAATATTGTGATCGTGGTGAATGTTCCTGCCAGCGTGACCACAACGCCAATTACCGCAAGTTCTTCGGTGAGTGCGACGAATTCGCCGACAGCGAACACAACCACGAACACAACCGTGTTCGCCGAATGCGATCTTACGGTCACCAACAGCGGCAGCCCGAGTCCGGTGACAGCGGGGTCGAACATCACGTACACGCAGACGATTCACAACAATGGTCCCAGCAACTGCAGCACGGGAACATTCACCGAGGCCACGCCGGCTAACACGACGTTTGTGTCGGTGGCGGCAGTAACGACCGGAGGAGGAACGTGGACGTGTCCGAATTCGGCGCCCGTATCGTGCACAAATCCCAGCGTGCCGCCGGGGTCGACCGGAACGATCACAGCGATCTATACAGTAAATGCGGGTACCGCAGCGGGAACGATTATTTCGGATACCGATACGGGGGCGTCAGCCACCAGGGACTCGAATCGGGCAGACAATTCAGCCACGGTCACCATCGCGGTCGCTTCCGGGACGCAGGCGGACTTGAGCGTCACGAATACAGACAGCCCAAATCCCGTGACTGCCGGCCAAAACATCACTTATACGCAGAGCGTGACCAATGCTGGCCCCGTGTCTGCCAACGCGCCGGTATTTACGGAGACGCTGCCTGCAAACACGACGGCGGTATCCCTGACAGGTCCGGCAGGTTGGACGTGCGTGCTTGCCAGTCTCACGTGTACGGATACAACGGCGATGAGCGCCAGCACCACGGCCAACTTTACGTTTGTGGTGACGGTGAATGCGGGCGTGGCGCTGGGGACAACGGTATCGCAGACCGATTCGGTTTCGTCGAGCACGAGCGATCCCAATGGCGGCAATAACAGCGTGACGGCGAAGGTTCAGGTCGGCACCTCGGCGGATCTTTCCGTTACGAACACTGCCAGCCCGAATCCGGTTCAGGCGACGAACAACATTACGTATACCCAAGTGGTGAGTAACGCTGGTCCGAGCAACGCAACGAGCGTAACGCTAACGGAAACTCTGCCGGCGAATACAACAGCAGTTTCTCTGAGCGGACCGGCAGGGTGGACTTGCGTTCTGGGCACGCTGACCTGCACGAATCCGTCGGTGGCGCCAAGCTCTCCGGCCACCATAAGTTATGTAGTGAGCGTGAATGCCGGCACGGCAGCGGGAACTGCGATCAATGAAACAGCAACCGTGAGTTCAGCGGTGAGCGATCCGAATTCCGCGAACAACTCGGCTACGGCGGCCGATGTGGTGGCGACCGGAACGCAGGCGGACCTGGTCACGACGAATGTCGCATCGCCGACTACAGTAGCGGCGGGAAGCAATGTCACGTATACGCAGACCGTGACGAACAATGGTCCGACAACCGGAAGCGGCGCGAGCTTCACGGAAACCACGCCCCCCAACACGACGTTCCAATTGATTGTGATTCCTTCCGGCTGGTCGTGTCCTACGCTGCCGACGGTGGGCGGGACTGGGACCATCACTTGTAATGACGGAAGCGCTCTGGGAATTGGATCGGGCAATGCGGCGAACTTTACGGTTGTGTTGCAAGTGAATCCGCAGACTCCGTCGGGGACAAGCATTACCGATACCGCAACGGCTACGGCGACGAATATAGTACCGGGCATCACGACGAACACGGCGAGCGCGACGGTGATCGTTGCCAATGCGAACAGCGCGGATATGTCGATTGTGAAGACGGCATCTCCTAACCCGGTAATTGAGGGAGCGCTGCTTACCTATACATTGACGGTGAGCAATGGGGGTCCGGCGTCGGCCACAAACGTCACAGTCATGGATACGCTGCCGACAGTGATGACGTATCTCTCCTCGACGTCCACGCAGGGGTCGTGTTCGGAAGCGTTTGGCACGGTGACGTGCCTGCTGGGCACGATGGCGAATTCAGCGACCGCGACGATCACGATTATTGCGATTCCGGGACAGCCCGGAATGTACTCCAATACCGCCACGGTGAGCGCAGATCAGACCGATTCGAACCAGGCCAACAATACGTCAACGCAAGTCGAGACGGTCACAGCTCCAACCAGAATCTCTCTGCAACGGTTCAGTGCACATGTCGGCACCGATAAATATGGGGCGAGACGCGTAGTGCTGACATGGAAGACCGGAGGCGAAGCTCATAACCTGGGCTTCAATGTGTACCGGGAGGTGAACGGCAACCGGGTGCGCATGAATCCGTCGATCATTGCCGGTTCCGCGCTGATCATGAGCGGGGCCTTAGCGAAGCATAGTGGCAGGAGCTACGTGTGGATGGACCCAGCCGCGGGAGATTCAGGCGCGTCCTACTGGCTGGAGGACGTCGATGTGAGGGGCGGCCGCACGATGCATGGGCCGGTTTCAGTGACGGCTGGAGCTTTGGCGATGAAGGAAGCGACTCCGGCCGAGAACCGCATGTTGAGCCAGTTGAATCAGGCGCAGCCGCCAACTGCCGGAAGCCAGCAAAGCCATCCCGTGGAGACGAAGGCTGAGACTCGTACGCCCACCACCGGCCAGATTCACAGACAGTTCGAGCTGGCGGCACATCCCGGGGTCAAGATTGATGTAGTTCATGAAGGCTGGCACCGCATCACGCAACCGGAATTGGTGAAATCCGGTCTCGATCCGAATGTGGACCCGGCTTGGCTGCACTTGTACGCGGAGGGGATTGAGCAACCGATCCAGATTACCGGGGCGACGGCTGGTCCGGGAGGGTTTGGCCCCCAAGCAGCGATTAATTTCTACGGCACGCCGATTGATACGGTCTTCTCGGGCACGCGTGTTTACTGGCTAGCGGCAATGGAAGGGAGGGGAGCGCGCATCCCGACACTGCCTCCTTCATCGGGCTCGAATGAACCTGCAACGAGTTATCCAGCCACGGTGGAGCTGCAACAACACCTAATCTATTTTTCCGCGCTGCTTACCACGAATGGGCAAAATTTCTTCGGGGCACTGATCTCGACGACGCCAACGGAGCAAGTGCTGGACGTGCCGCATCTGGACACCACGTCGACGGAATCAAGCTGGCTTAAAGTCTCTCTCCAGGGCGTAATTTCCGGCTATCCGCACGACGTGTCGGTTGTACTAAATGGGACAACGCTGGGAGACGTCACCTTCACGGGCCAGGATCAGAGTGCATTGGAGGTGAGCATCCCGCCGGGGCTTTTGCAAGAGGGAAGCAATACGGTGACATTGACAGCGGAAAATGGCGCGTACGACATCAGCCTGGTGGATTATGTTCGCATCCGGTACCCGCATCAATATATGGCGGACTCCGATCAACTTGAGTTCACTGGCCGTGCCGGAGATGAGATTGTTGTCGGGAATTTCCTGAGCGTGCCAACGGTGCTGGATGTCACCGATCCGAACCGGCCGGTCCTGTTGACGCCGCAAGTCGTCAAGAACAATGGCAAGTACGAAATTGCCGTTCAGGTTCCGTTTACGAGTACAAGTCCAGTCCCGCCGGAACAGCACACGCTGCTCGCAGTGGCAGCGGACCGGATTCTTTCGGCATCCCGCATCTGGCCAAATCACCCATCCCACTGGCATGCCGCGCAACTGGGTGCCGACATCGCAATGGTGACGCATCCAGAGTTTGCCGGTTCGCTGGCGCCACTGGTGAGCGCGCACCGGAGCGGAGGCATGACTTCCGCCGTCATTGCCATCGACGATTTGTACGACGAATTTAACTTCGGCGAGCATAGCCCGTCCGCGATCAAGAGATTTCTCCGTGCAGCGACCAAGAATTGGAGACGCCCTCCTGGCTACCTGCTGCTGAACGGACGGGCGTCTTTCGATCCGCGGAACTATCTCGGTATGGGGAATCTGGATCTGGTGCCAACCACCATGGTTCCTGCGGGCGGACTGATGACAGCGTCGGATGATTGGTTCTCAGACTTCACCAATACCGGAGTGCCGACGATTGCTACCGGACGCTTGCCGGTTGCTACAGTGACGGACGACGCGACCGTGATCGGAAAGATCGCCGGATATGAAGGACAGGCGTCAAACGGATCGTGGACCTCGAACGCGCTCATGGTCGCGGACAAGAGCGACACCGAGAACTTTACGCTGGACAGCCAGACCGTTCAGACGAGTTTGCCGGGCACGATGCAGGTCACCAACGTTTTTGTCGACACGGTGGGAGCGGCGAACGCAAGAACGGACATCATTGCCGGCATCAATTCGGGCCAGCTGTTGGTCAACTACCTCGGCCACGGATCGGAGGAGCAGTGGTCGGGTTCGGACATCTTTGACACGTCCGCGGTGGAATCGCTGACCAACGGGTCTCAATTACCGGTGTTCCTGATCATGGATTGCCTGAACGGCATGTTCCAGGACATCTACGCGCAACCGCTGGGGGTGACGCTGCTGCTGGCGCCGAATGGAGGCGCAGTGGCCGTGGTCGCATCGAGCGGGCTGAATCAGCCCCTGCCCCAAACCATGCTCGATAGCTATGTCGTGCAGAGTGCAGTGGGGGCTACAAAGAGCACAACGCTGGGGAAAGCGCTCCTGGAGGCGAAGTCAAATATTGTCGACCAGGACGTGCGGCGGACATTCCTGCTGTTTGGCGATCCGGCAATGCAAGTCAAGCAGCCTGGTGGGCCGAAGCGCTGAAATATTGGGTGTAGGAAGAGAAGGCACAGGGATGTTGAATCTCTGTGCCTTTGACTTCTATTCCACTTCGAATTCCGCAGAGCGGAAATCCGTGGTGTGATTCAAGTTGTCACCGGCCCGGAGATCGACACGATAGGAGCCTGGCGCCAACGTGTCGAGCGGCAGCCTTAGAGCAACTGGCACCAGAGGATTGCCGGGCTTGACCATATCCTTGGTATCGGTCACTCCTACATCCATCTTTTGCTCGCCGGTTTTCTTGTCGACGATGCGGTACTCAAGAGCAATTTGGGGCGGTTTCTCTCCTGCCAAAAGCGGGTCGTAAACCTCGACGTAGACCACACCGTTGTCGGTTTTCTTAAAGTGGTTCGTAGCCGACGGCATGATCTGGAAACCGCGGGCGATCAGGGGCTTGCGGTCCTCTACCAGTTGCGAGTCAAGCGCCTCCTGATTGTCGGAAACCCGGGCTATGTTGTTGCTCAGCGCGACCGAACTTTCGGCGATCTGCTTCCCATCATAAGGAGCTACTTCCAGCGGACTCTCGATCTTGCCAAAGGTTTTGTTGCCTGAACTGAATACAACTCGCAGGGTAAACGCGCCGGGAGCGATTTCAAACTGGTTCTCGTAATGGAAGGGTGCTTTCTGGAACTCTTCGACTTCTTTCTTGCCGTCGAAATCCAGGTTCGCAGTGTCGCTGAAACGGGCTGCCACCGTGCCATCAGGCTTGGTCGCAATGCCCAGGATATTGACCTCCGCGTGCTGCTTGCCCTTCACCTTGTCAAACTGCAGCGAGTTGGAGGGGATATCCATGACCAGGTGAACGCGGGCAACGTTGGGCGCAGAGTAGAAAAATGGGGTCCGCATGGATGCAGTCACATTGCCCTGCATTTCGTGCGCCGCGCGGTTCTCCAGATCTTTCTCGGTGGTGGTGCCCGCGAGCAAGTCGGTGGGCCGCACCTTGCAGTAGCCGCTCCGGGATCGAACACTGGTTCCGCCGCGGTTTACTTTTACCTTGAGGGTGTGGCAACTGCCTTCGGCAGAGTCGGGCGGTTTGTAGCCAAGAAGGTAGTATTCGGACTGATCCTTGGCAATGCGGTCCATCCCTCCTAGCAAGTCGTTGGTGTTGGTGATGACAAACCCGCCGGTCCCGTCAGCCAACATATAAAGGAACTGCTGATTGTCAGCGATGTTGTCCGGGATCTGGGGCAGAATCTGCCGTGGTTGGTTCACCGGCATGGTCGTGTTGGTGAAGCCGCCACCGCCGACGCGGCCACCGCCGGTCCCGCCGTGGCCACCGCCGGTTCCGCCGGTACCACCCGTTCCACCGTGGCCGCCCCCGGTACCACCCGTTCCGCCGCCACCGTGTCCTCCACCGCCGGTTCCACCGCCGCCACCGGGTGCGCCGGGTCCACCGCCACCGTGTCCTCCACCACCACCGCCTCCGGGTGCGCCGCCGCCGCCTCCTCCTGGCTTTTGCGGATCGGGAACGAATGACGCGTACTGGAGCATTGGATGCGTGGAAAGAGTCAAGGCTGCGGTTTGGAAGTGAGGATTTGTACGGGTTCGCGGCGCATGAGAAGCACCGATGGTAGCGGGCACAGCCGCCACCAGGCCTCGAACATCAACCGGATAAATCGCGACGTTGGCCTTGTTGCAGGCGTCAATCACGGCGGTGAGTTCGGCTTGGAGCTCGACAGGGATCGGGAACCCGGAGGTCAGGAATACCACGGTCTTACGGCCCGTAATCCCTGACAAGCCTTTTGCAAGATTGCGCAATGCGGCAAAGACGCTGCGCACGCCAAAGTCTGACTCCATGTTGCCCATGGGCAGGCCGATGGTTTGAGGCTGCTGTGGGAGATTTGCGGTGGACGCGATATCGGGTGAAGGATTCGGGGACGTGTCGGAAAACTTCGTTCTGGCCACGACTTTTTTCAGACGGTCGGAATCGGAGGTGAAGTTCTGAGCGATGCGCAACATGCCAACAAACTCAACGACCGAAATCAACCGGTTTGGTCCAGCATTGGAATCGATGAACTTGGTCGCGGCTTCCCTGGCCTTCTGCTGGTCACCAAATTCCATGGAGGAATTATCGAAGAAGAGCACCAGGTAATGCTTCTGTGCGCTGGAGGGATCGGCCTCCGAGTTCTCGCGGGTAAAGCTGGTTACGGGCTGTTCTTTGCCGTCCTCCCAGACCTTGAAGTCGTTCTGCCCAAGATCACGAATGTAGTTGCCCTTCTTATCGGTAACAATCGTGTCGACAAGCACGACCTTGGTTTCGACTTTGATGGTGGTGGGAGCCTCTGCAGGCGGGGTGGCTTGTTGCTGCGCGGACGCAACGAACCAAGAGGATAGGAGACCTGTGGCAAGCAAAATTTGGGGGTAGGGAACACGAGTGCGACTTTTCATAAACAACTCCCTTACGGAATCTCGACGGCGCCGTTTTCTGCGGACATGAGCTGTTGCTCAGTGTCGCGCGTGACAACTCGAACCATATAGCGCCCTGGTTTCACATCGAAGCTGCTCTTCAATGTAATCCCGGATGCCAGCTTGGTTTGCAAGGTCTCACTCTTCCAGCGCATTTGCACGAGTTTCTCATTGGCTTGGATCATGTTTCCATTGCGATCGAACACCGCAGTGACGACGGTCAGATCGTTCTGACTTCTATCATCAGCTCGTTTGTAATGGAGGCGTTTCACATCAATGCGTGCCATCACGGTGAGTTTGGCCGAATCGTCGGAGGCCTTGAAGAACTGAGTATGTAGCGCCACCGGCAAATCATGAAGCTCTTCGCTGGAAAGCACTTCATCTTCGACCTCGCGCTTGGCCTCCTCCGCCGGATCTTCGGCCTTCTTAGGCGCGTAGTAGCCACGGCGCGCCTGCAGATCATACTTCTGACCAGTTTTCAGTCTGACCTTTATTGTGTGGAACTTGCCATCTGTTTTTAGACTTTGCGGGGTAAAGCCGAGGATGTAGTAATACTCGGGCGGCTGTAAGACTCGCTTGAGGCCTCCCTCCAAATCGTTCGTATTCTGGATAAAAGTGCCTCCAGTGCCATTGGCAAGGACCGAGAGAACGTCGGCATCCGCCGATGCTTCTTGTGTGTCCATGAGTGTATGGCCCGCCGCGGCGAAGGACTCCGTAAGGCGGAGATTTTTTAAGTTTGGGGCCTCGACGGGTCCGGGCTGACTGGCGTCGGCAGCAACCGTAGGTACGTAGAGTCCGCGTGCATCGAGGCTATTGATTACCACCTGAGCGCGTAGAGCGCGATCAATCAGTTCGTTGTTGTCGTATTCCAAATCAGGGGTCAGAAATCCAGGAGAAATCAGCACTAAGTTTCTCTGCCCTGGCACGGCGACAATTCGACGCACGGCATCCTTTAACACGAGCAAGGACAGCCTGCTCTCGTGCTCGCCTATGCTGAGTACCTCTGAGGCCTTGCCTTCCACCACAGGCTCGGCGGTGCTTACGGCTGCCTGCGGTAGCCCAGAGCAAGCGAGGTAATCGACAATTCCAGTCTCAAGAGCCTGTCGATCGCGTTTATTGACGATAAGGTCCGCCTGATAGAAGGTCATCGGAGGACAAGGACTTAAGTCTCCCGAGATGGGACGGGGCATCAACTTGTCGAGCGTCTGATTCAGTTTCGCACGATCGTCAGTGAAGTCGAGATTGGTCTGGCCCGAAGTCGAGAACACCGCAGCCCTGTCAGTGGGCGGAAGAGCATCGATCATTTTGTGCGCCGCATTCCGCACCATGGCCATATCCCCAAACTTGAGGTGGATATCGTCGAACAGATAGGCGACGTAGCGCTGAGGAAACTGGGGCTTGATAGCCGGTGAGGATGAGTCCGGTGCAGCAGCGACAGTTGTTGCCAGAGGAGGCTGGGCAACATGCTCGGAATCGAAGTTTGAAATCACCTGGAGCTTGCCGTTATCGAAAATCTCGAAATCCTCTTTGTGGAGGTTCCCCACCACATGTCCGTTTGAATCCCGAACCACTACCCGAGCCAAAACCAGGTGGACATTGACCCGGAATCTGGCTGCCTCGGACACGGGTGAGATCGAGGCGTCATCGTTGACCGCCATTTCTCCATCGGGTTGTTGTTGTTGTGCGGTTGCGGCGGCGGGTGTCGAGGAGGTTTTCGCTTGTTCCTGAGCGGCTGCACCGAAAATCAATCTTTCAGGGGAGAGCAGGGTTACGGCCAAGCACAACACGAAGGCGCAAAGCTCGACGACTTTGCCACTTGGCAAACGGCGTAGGCTATGAGATAGGCTGCTCACGCAAAACCTGCCCTCGAAAGTTTATCCGGCTAAGCATAGCAGGGTTCCAGGCTTGCTGCTGTCAAATCGCGGCTATTGCTTGCCGGCCATTATGAGGCCACGCTCACAGCTGCGGACATAGTGGCCGTGGGCCGCAAGGGTTCCTTCAATGCCTGCATCACCTTGGCGAAACCAGAGAAATCAAGGGATTGCGGGCCGTCTGACAAAGCGCGCTCCGGGCAGGGATGGACCTCGATAATAAGGCCATCGGCTCCCACTGCAACCGCGGCGCGCGAAACGGCGGCGATCAGGCTCTGCTTGCCGGTTCCGTGGGAAGGATCGGCAATGACGGGCAGGTGAGACAGATCACGCGCTAAGGCCACTGCAGCCAGGTCGAAGGTGTTGCGCATCTCGGTTTCGAAGGTCTTAATCCCGCGCTCGCAAAGTACGACCTGATGGTTTCCGCCGGATAGCAAGTACTCGGCGGCCAGGAGCCATTCTTTGACGGTGGCCGAGGGGCCCCGCTTCAAGAGAATGGGTTTGTTGACGGTCGCGAGACGGCGGAGAAGTGCAAAATTCTGCATATTGCGCGCCCCCACCTGCAGCATGTCGGCGTGTTCGCAGATCAGGTCGACATCTTCGGTGCTCATCACCTCGGTGACAACTGGAAGCCCTGTCTCCTGTTTTGCCTGGCTGAGGATCTTGAGAGCTTCGATGCCGAGTCCCTGGAAATCATAGGGCGAGGTGCGTGGCTTGTAGGCACCGCCGCGGAGCATGGTAGCTCCGGCGCCTTTGATGGCGTGGGCAGTGTCCAAGAGTTGCTCGCGCGACTCCACCGAACATGGGCCCGCGATCACGACGACTTCGGGACCGCCGATCGCTATACCGTTGATCTTTACGATGGTACGGCCCGGATTGACCTGACGGCTCACGAGCTTGAAAGGCTGAGCGATGGCGACGACGTTATCGACACCGGGGGCGACCTGGAGGGCTTCGATCTCGTGACGGCGTCCGCTGCCGACGGCAGCGACGATGGTGCGCTCGGTGCCGCGGGTCACGTGCGGCTGGTATCCAGCCTCGCGGATACGTTCGATGACATGGTTGATTTCCTGCTCGGTAGCCTTCTCAGACATGTTGACGATCATGGGAGTCGATTCTCCTTGGTATTTTGCTGCAAAAACAAAAACCGCGATCCTGGATCGCGGCTGCTTTGGAAGCTTGCTGGTTTTGGCTGGCCTTAGGGGCCCACCCAAACTCCAAGCTGCTTCGCAGCCGCTACCCGAGTAAATCGGTAATAAGCGGCAAAGTCGGTGCTTGGAGTAAATCGTGTCATCGGACAATCACAATCAAAATAGAACAAATCTCTGCCCGCGCAAAAGTCCTGCTACTGCAGCGAACTCGCGACGTTGGAAAATGCATTGTTGGCATTCGATCCGATCAAACGAACGGTCCCCACTACCAAAACCAGAATTACTGCCAACATCACCGCATACTCGGCAATATCCTGTCCCGCATCGTCGGCCCACAGCCTGCGAATCAGTTTAGACATTTGGGTTCCTCCAGGGTTGTCAGTTCCTATGGGGAAGAACTGAGCTGGAACTTTGGTGGACACATAATGCACGCGCGCCGAGGTCCTTGTCAAATGGACGCACGTGTTTTATGCAAAAAGTTTATTGCGGCGGATTGCCTGCTGGTGGCGGGATTTGGGCTGTGCTGGGGGAGGAGGCGCCCGGGAGCAAATCCTGGGCCGAGTGTTGCGCCCTTTGCAGCACTCGATTGGGCAAAATACCCAGGTAGAGTGTGCCCAGAATGCTGATGGCCAACGCAAGGGCCAAGCCAAATGAAATTGGTGTGACCGGAGCCTCGGTGCGCGACTCTCGCATGTACATGACCACAATGATGCGAAGGTAGTAGTAAGCCCCGATGGCGCTGTTGAGAACGCCAATCAGAGTGAGCCAGATCAGGTTTGCCCGCAATGCCGCACTGAAGACATAAAACTTGGCAAAGAAGCCGCCTGTCATGGGAATTCCGATTAGCGACAGCAAGAATATGGTCAGACAAGCGGCCAACAAGGGGGATTTCCGGCCGAGGCCTTCGTAGTCTTCCAGAGACACGTAGCGCTCGCCGGCATTGGCGAAGTGGCTGACGACCGCGAAAGCGCCGACGTTCATTGCTGCGTAGGCGGCGGTGTAGAACATGGCCGCCGAGATCCCGATCGCTGAATTCTCCGGGGTGGTCATAGCGAAGGCGACCAGCAGATAGCCGGCGTGCGCAATGGAAGAGTAGGCGAGAAGACGCTTCACGTTGTCCTGGACGAGGGCGCCGATATTGCCCAAGGTCATCGACAGAGCCGCAGTGACCCAGAGGAACCAGAAGCGTCCGGGCGCATTGATGGAGAAGACTACGCGCAGCAAGACCGCGAACGCGGCTGCTTTTGGCGCCGTGGACATGAATCCGACGATGGGAGCCGGGGCGCCTTCGTACACGTCAGGCGTCCAGATGTGGAAGGGCGCGGCTGCGACTTTGAATCCGAGGCCCACGAACATGAGCGCCATCGCGGCATAGACGAGCAATTCGGCTGGTGCGGATTGCAGCTTCTGCGCGATGATATCGATGTTTGTCGAGCCGGTTGCCCCGAACATCAGAGCTACGCCATATAAGAAAAATGCCGTGGCAAATGATCCCAGCAGGAAATATTTCAGCGACGATTCGCTGCTGGAGGCTTCATTTCGCCGGAATCCCGCGAGCACGTAGGTAGAAATCGAGGATATCTCCAGGCCAATGAAGATCAAGACCAGTTCGATGGCCGAGGACATCAGGGCCATGCCTACGACGCCGAACAGAATGAGCGCGTAATATTCGCCAGCGCGAATCCGCTGCACGGCCATGTACTCGAACGAACTAAGAATGATGACGCCCGCAATGGCGATCACGAGGACTGTAAAGAAAATGCTGAAGCTGTCGACTCGAATCGTGTTTGAGAAGGCGAGCCCGGGCGATTGTGACATGTACCAGGTGGACGCCAGGGCTACGAGCGTTCCGACGAACGCAATCAGGCCCAGAGACTTTTGGCTTTTCTCTTCATCCACCAGCGGGTCGAGGACCATGACTGAAATCCCGAAAATCGAGAGGACGAGTTCGGGCAGAATGCGGATGTAATCTTCCGTTTGAGGGATCGCCTGCAGCAAAAGGGCGGGAAGGCTTGTCATTGTCCCACCACCTGGCTGACAACCTGGGCGAACGGGGCGAGCGCCATGTGTACCGCGGGATCAATCGCCCCCAGCCACAAGATGGGGGCCACGCCCATCAGCAGAGCTGCGATAGCGCATGGCCAGACCGCGGCTTTCTCGAAACCAAGCATGTCCGCCATCGAATTGTTAACCGGATGTGTCACCTTGCCGAAGAAGACACGCTGAAACATCCAGAGCAGATAGC
>Ga0070730_10001333_pt1 | contig 23931 bp, 25 predicted proteins | sample Coa_R1_3_FD_66447 | JGI IMG/M metagenome (GOLD analysis project Ga0070730, IMG submission 66447) | Surface soil microbial communities from Centralia Pennsylvania, which are recovering from an underground coalmine fire - Coalmine... | ecosystem: Environmental > Terrestrial > Soil > Unclassified ... | reverse complement strand
GCGTTTCCAGCGTCAAATTTGCCGTATCCAGTGGTGCTGGAAAATTGGTCATTCGAGAAAAACCCGTGCGAGTAAATATTTTCGATCAAGATTCCGGTGTAGGAGCCGCAAGAACTGCCATAGGCGTTTACAAATGCCGTCCCGCCGAAAATGAGAGAGTTGGCGTAAGGAATGTACTGCCCTGAATTTTCAAGGTTATCGATCGTGACGTAATTTGCCTGTATCGTGATGACGGCTTGCGATGTGCCGCCCGGAGTGCTCACCCCGGTCGGTGCCGTGGAAGGATTGAAAACCGGCCGCGTCCAGCCACTCGCGGGCCAGGTCGTTCCGCTGCAAGCAGCAGGCGCGGAAGATTGCCCGCCACAGGTTCCATAATAATCAGGGGTGCTGGAACTTCCGCCGCTCGGGATGTTCATCCCGAAGCAGGCCGCTGGCCACGTCACTCCACCCTTGAAAATGAATTGGTCGCCAGTTTGATGCGTGTAGCTCGGGAGAGCGCCGCCGCATCCAGAAGCGTTTTGCATGTACGGATGCGACTTCCACGGCGACGCCTGCGTCCCGGCGTTGGAATTCGATCCTGAGCCGTAGTCGATATAGAACGTGCGCACGGTTGCGCGAGCCGATGGCGCGAGCAGCAAAAGCAGCAGGATTGGGAGAAACTTTCTCATTTCAGTTGGTAGTTCCTCGCGGCCGCATGCCCCGCGCTAAGCTGCGAGTTTTCGTACGCTCCGAAATATCCATAAATGATTCCGGTCACTGCCGGGATTCCAGCGCCGCCAACGATGCGCCACCCGAGCTTGTCTTCCACGTATTCCGTGCAGTGCTCGCGGATGTGCCCCTTGGAGTCAATGTGGTCGGTGCAGGACGCGGCTATAGGAACGTGATGAGCCACGTGGCAAGCTGCGAGATTGAGCACCGACTCAACGCCCGCTGAGAGCAGGCCAAACAACGCGATTTGCCGGTTGCTCGGATGGCTCCCGATATTCGATTCAGCGTTCGGCCCCGTATATTTGGCGCTCGTCAAATCATCGGCGGTCACACTGCCCAGGATGACGCCTTCACCAACCCAAAAGCTTGCCCGCTTCACGCACGGCTTCGCTTGCACCATCGGCGTCAGCAGTGCCAGCACTCCGGCGATTAGGAAAAGTTTTTTCATTGAGTAATCGCCACTGCTTGAACGCCCGCCAAGACTTCGCTGTTCTGGGTTGTGTACTGAAGCGAGAGTAAGTCGCCTTGAACATAGGAAATTGGATGCGCAAAATCGTTGCAGGCGGTGCCGGTTCCAATGGTGCAGGTTTGGGTTGTCGTGGCGCCATTTTTAAGTAGGGTCACGACCCCGGATGACCCGTTTACCCCGGCATGAGAAGCTGTGGCGTACAGTCCAACGACCGTTCCGGGACCTGACGCTGGCTTACCTGAGCCAATCGTCGCGGAAGTGCAGGTGGTTATAGTTTCATTTGGTCCCGTCCCGTACAGACCAAACGCAGATCCCGATGAGGACGTTGCTGTCCCAGTACACGACCCGAAAACGTCGTTTGGACTTCCGGCGATGATGCTCAGCCCTGAAACGGTGGTGGACGTCAGCGTACCGGAATACGAGTTTCCACCGAGGTTGTAGAAATTCTGGCCAGCGCCGTTGCTGAAAAGGAATCCGCCGCTGCTCCCGGTAAATTGCGTGTTGTGGACATACACTGAACCGCTAGCAGCAAAGGTGATCATTTGCCCTGAAGCTCCGATCACATTGCAACCGTTTAAATAAGCTGTGCCTCCAGAACTCGAAAAGCGTATCGCTTCGCCAAAATTTGTCCCGTTGACATTGCCAACGATTCTTTGCCCGTCGCTACACCAAATCTGCGCCCCGGAACCGTTTAGGTTCACGCCATCAATTTCAGTGCCTGCACCAAGCAGCGTTAACTGTCCTCCGGCACTAATTTGGACATACGAAGTGCCTTCGACATACCCAGAGAACGTTCCAAAATTCCCAATCGTTACAATTCCTGTATTATCAATAAAGCAGGTAAAACAGGAAGTACCACCGCCATTATTCATGCTAAGAGCAGTGAAGCCAGTGATTGACGGCGACCCCCAACCATAGATACCAAAATCATGAATCGGCTCTGATCCAACGAGTACTTTGTTTTGTGCCGCTGCTGGCAGTGTGTTTAGACCCAACCCATTTATATTCAAATTTGCAATTTGAACGTTGTTAAATAGACAGGGAACAAAATTGGTACAGGTGCTGAAATCAAAATCGGGGCTTCCAACGATTTGTGTCCCGCCTTTTCCGAATGATTCAGCTGATTGCCCTTGAATAATCGGGAATGGGCCTTGCCCGTTGACCCCTTGGCATGCGGTTGGAGTAGCCGAGAGATTCCCGACTGCCCCGCTAACCAACGATGCGCCGCTTGGCATCACTACAGTTCCGCAGTTTTGCAGCGCGGCCATCGCGTTCACCGCAGCGGTGATGTTTGCCGTTTCATCTTGCGGAAAAACTCCGAGATTCCCTGCAGTCGTGGTGCCGATGGCATTCTGCGAAGCAACCAGCGTATTCGCGTTGGTCACCGACAAAACGGTGGTTCCATTTGGGAATAACGACCCTGCGCTGGTAGCGCCTTTCAGAATCCAACCCACCATCGCCGGAGTCCACACTGCCGACGCTGAGGTTACGGTTGCGCTCCCACTCGTTGTATGTCCATCCCCAGCGGTGAACGCTCCGCCACCCTTAACGCCGTAAGAAGTCGCGTAAATGAAATTGATGCCTGGATTCCCGTTGTCCGCTCCAACGATACTCAGTGCCGTGGAGTGCGGCGTGCGAACGAGTGTCGCGTTGCCACTCGCAGTCAAGGGCCCTTCCGCGCAGTCCGTCTTCCAGTTCGTCGCGCCATCCACGGTCAACCGGCAAGTCTGATTCTGGTGAATCGGGAAATTTGCGTTTCCATTAATCGTCCACGTCGTCGGCGTGACTGTCACATCAGACGGCGTTCCAGTCGTGTTGTTCGCGATCGTAAACGTGCAAGCCGCTACGCCTAGCGTCGTCGCCGTCGGCAGCGTCGTCGCATTCGCCACCGACTCCTTATGCGTGATCGCATTGCCATTGCAATCGCCCGCGAGCACCGTGTCCGTGCTGGTTGTGCCGGTCACATCGCGGTTGGTCACTCCGCTGGACCCGCCGGGTACGATTTGCACCCACCAATTTCCGTTGTCGGAATTCACCCAGCCGAATTGAGACGCTACCACACTGAAACTGGTCGCCCCTGTAGTCGTGGTTAGCCCGTTGACCACGGTGAACGTCGCCGTCCCTCCGTGATTCACCGTCACCGTTCCGGCTCCCGCGTTCATAATCTTGAACGGGAAATAACCGCCCATCCCTGGCGTGGTAGGATCAGGCAGCGTCACCGTGCACGCGCTGGCAGATTGAATTACGATGAGCGTGCCGCGGTCGAGCGTCGCCACAGGCGATCCGCCATCCGCCTTCACCACATATGGCGCACAAGTGGTAACCGGGGCGTTCCCGTTGCCGAGTGGCACCCCTCCCACTTGAAAAACGGAAGCGGTCGGCGAGCTTGCCGTCAGAAGACTGCCAATGATCCCGCCGCCGACGAGTCCGCCTACCGATGTCCATCCGGTCGAGCTGCACACCGACACTTGCACCGGTGTCTGGTCCGTCGCCACATAAAAATCTCCAGGGCTTGCCGGCACCGTGCAGTTTGGCTGCGCTGCCAGCGGTCCTTGCGTGATCCGTCCGCTTCGGCTGGTCTGCCCATTCGCCGGATACACCACTCCCAGCAGCGCCAAAAGCGCTGCGATTAAGATGTTCGTTTTTTTCATGGTTCTAGTTGCTCGGGTAAATCGTGATGTCCAGGTAAGCCCCAACCGGCGCAAATTGCGATGACTGCCTCACCGTGATCGCCTGCTCACTCTCCACTTTCCAGGTGAATGTCACGTTTGCGCCGTTTGCATACGCTGTTCCAAGTGAATATTCGCCGCCTTTTGCATGAAACTGCGTTGGCGGCCCTACTGACCCGGTGGTGTTCGCTCCTCCAGGAGCGAAGTTGTTCGTGCCATCGCTCACCCAAGCCTCAACGCCGCCTGCGTTTGAGGTTGTCGCTCCAAATTCCCATCGCACATCTGCCCGACATGGACAGCCAGTCGACGGCATCGTAATCGTCGCGCTTTTCAGCGTGGTAATCGTCGCCGCGCTAACCGACACGTCGCTGGCCAGCGTGTAGTGGTTCTGAATCGGAAATCCACTGTCGATGCAATTCCCGTTCGCGTCGATCGCCACTAGGTGCCCGCCGCTCATTGATCCGGCCACCGTGCAGACTTGGCTTCCATTTCCCGATCCCGGCACTTCCCCCGATCCTTTGCCCGAACCTTGCTTCCACACCACCTGCACATTGTTCGCGTCCGCCGACGGCAGAGCTCCCAGATTTACCGCGCTGCCTTGCGACACCCCATTGATGCTGACCGTCGTTCCGCCCGACGGGCATCCGCCAATCAATACCGTGCACGCGATCGAGCTTGCCGGAAACGTCTGCGCCGCGCTCCAGGTATGCGACGCGCCCAGCGCTGCGCTGCCTAAATCCAGATTCCCGATGTTTCCCGTTCCGGTTATCCCTGCGTTGAATGTCGAAAGCCCCGTCGACGTGAGTGACGGCACTCCCAAACCAAAACCCGTGATCGTCTGGAACCCGCTCGGATTCAACACCACCGGATTCACCACACTCGTCACCGGAATTACGTTCGACCGCCCAGACAGCAGCACGCTGAAGGTGTACGTCTTCGTCGCTACCGGCAGATCGAGGTACGTCAGCGTGATCGAAGAAAGGTTGTTCGATTGCTGGACATCGGCCACATTCCCCGTTCCAGCAATCCAGTTCGCGCTTACGCTGTTGATCGCCGTCCACGGCCCATCATGGAACGTCAGCGTGATGGTTGGCGCTATGCTCGGACTGGTTCCCGCCGTGATCGTAAACTGAAACCCGCTGTCACTCCCTGCAATGCTCGAAATCGTTGCGCCGGTTCCCCATCCTCCCGCGCTTGGCGTGCTGAAATCCCCGCTCACCAGCGGCGTCCCGGAAATTTGCAGCCGCGCTATTCCTGCATTTGTCGCACACCCCGCCACCACGGCGCTCGGTACGCAGGGAATCACATACGGGCTGCATCTCGGCGTCGCATTGTTCCCTGAAATGCAGACGATGTAGTTTCCAGGGGTCCCGAAAAGCGGTGGATAGTTCGCAAAAGTGTCCGCGGCCGTCGGATTCGGGCTGGCCACCGTCATCGCCGCATTCGTAAAACAGCAGTTCGCATCATTCTCCGCCGGCGTGCACACTCCGTTCAGCGGTATCGTCGCATTCGACGCGCAAATCGTGATCGTCGCTCCGGGGAAATACTGCACCCCGCTCGGCGTATACCGTAGAGCTATACTATTGATCGGCCCGCCCTGGGCGCTCGCAGCCGGCGCGAAGACACACCCCAGCATCACAGCGGCTAAAGTTAGCCAAAGTTTTGTCAGTTTTTTGCTCACGGTTTTCCCGTTTTCTGCTCCAAACAGGACTGCTCTAATTCACGCCACGAACCGGACTCCACGGCGCGCCCATCATCGCCGGCGTAAACTTCTGCAGCCGGAACCAGCTCGCCGCCCCACTCTGCGAAATCTTCCACGCCACTCGCTCGCCCAGCACGTTCAGCGTCATTTCCAAATCTCCGTACGCCGGGTTCGACAAAATCAGCGATGGCAGCTGCTGTGTAAAGTTCAGCGAGTTCACATGCGCGGTGAAATTCACGAATCCCGAACCTTCGATGTACGTCGCCAGGTACGGGAAAAACTTGCGGTGTTCGTGGCTCTGTGTCGCCTGGTTCGCTTCCCGCTGCGGGATGAACGCTGTCGTGTAATAGCTCGGAATCTGCTGCTTCGTCGTGTAGTCCGTCAGCTGCGTTTCCAGCAAGTCGTAGATGTACCCAGTGTCCGTTCCTGCCGGCACTCCCGCGCCAGCTCCCATCCAAATGTGCGCGGTTCCGTCCGCACGCTCGATCAGCGCGCAGCTATTTGCCGACATGCTCCACGGACTCCACTTCCGGCTTTTGTCGCTCACAATCTTCTGCCCGCGATAACTCAGCCGGATCGCTGGACTGGTCTCGATTCCCTGTTCGGAATCGATGTCGCGATAATCCATCATCAGCACCGCGCTCGGTGTCGTTGCCGCTCCAAACGGCGCGCCGACCAAAATCTTTTTCTTTTCCGTGTCTACCAGCACCCATAGCGTTGACCCGTACTGCCAGTTGATCTGGTCCCAGGCCAGCGTCTGCCCGCTTGCGCTGTGCCCCACTTCCTGCGAAATCTTTACCGGTTCGCCGCCGCGCGTGATGTACAGCCCATTCCGATCCGCGATGATTGCCCAATCCTCGCCAAGCCCGGCTCCGTTGCACGATGGCGTTCCGACCTTCGCCGATACCCGATCAATCGTCCATTGCGCCGGCTCGTTCACTCCGTCATCCTGCGTGGTGTGCAGCGAATGCTCTTTCACCACATACAGCCGCGCACGCTGCTCGTAGCAATTCCGCACCGCGTACCCATCGTTTTCCGCAATGTTTAGGAAGCCGTCCGTCCCGTCATAGCTCTCAGGATCCTCGGCTTTGCTTGAGCGCAGCTGTGAACTCAAAAACGGCTGCAGCGTCGGATAAATCTGAATGGTGCCGATGTAGAAGACCCCGCCATTGGTCGGCGTTCCATCGGCATAAATCTGCAGCACCAGGTCCGCTGGAATCGTGGTCAGCGGCGCCGTCAGGTCTGCCGTGTACTCCACGTATCCCGTGGTCACTTGCGCGGCCGTCAGTTGCAGCCCCACCGTCGTGAATGCGCCGCTTACGCTTTTCAAATTCACATGCAGCGTTCCCGCGGCCAGCGCCAAATTCTTGCAAACCCTTACCCGCACCGAATAATCGGTGTTCGCCTGGATGATCGGTACCTTGAAAAAGTCTTGCGCGACCGCTTGCGTCAGCAGCCCTCGCGTCGGCGTCGCGCCATCCCCCACAATCGCGTACGCATCGCCCCAGATGACCGGCCCACCCAGCTTGTTTGCCGATGCTCCGCCAGGACTGAACACTGCATCTGGCGTCCAGCCCAGCGGCAAATTCGGCAGAAGCCCCGGATTCGAGAACCCGCCGCAAAATTCCATGTTCAGCAAATTAAACAGTTTGTTGCGTTCGCCCCACCAGAAGAGCCGGTCGCTGTACGATTCCACTCCCGCGCATTCCCCCAGCACTTGCAGATCAAACAGCGCATCCGCATTCGTGCCTGCCAGCAGCACCGCATCCGCAAAGTCCACCACCGTCGACGTCGTCGTGTTGTCCGTGACGATGGTGCTCCCGGAATAAATGTTCGTCGCATCCGGCGGCAAATAGAAAAAGCTCGCTCCCGCCGCTCCGGTAAAAATCAGAATCCGCTGCACCACGTTCGGCGGCCCGATCGGGATGCCCGTCAGCGCCACGCGCTTTCCGCCGCTCGCGGTCCACGATACCGGTGGCGCCGGCTTCGTGATGTAGCCCTTCCTGGTTACGAAGCAGACGCTGACTTGGTGCACACCGGCCGGAATACTTCCTGCCGCCGATGCCGTCCCGTTTCCAGAAGCCGCCAACCCCCCTGTCAGCGCCGTAAACGTGAAGTGTGTCGCGTCCGGCACTCCGGTAATCGCAAACGTGCCGTTGTAGCCGCCCACAGCGATCCCCGCAGTGGTCACCAGCTGGCCAACCACAAATCCATGCGCCGCGGTGGTCTGAATCGTTGCTGTCGCCGATGCCGATGTTCCGCCGCCCGACGCGGCCAGCCCAGAAATTCCCAGAATGTACTGAAACTTGACGTTGCTCAGCACCGCCAGCACCGGAAAAGTCCCGTTGTATTGCGCCACGCCAACGCCGGCGATTGTGGTGCTCTGCCCGACGCTCAATCCATGTGCCGCGGCCGTCGTGATGGTGACCAGAAACCCGCTCTCGCTCGCCACAGCGATTGCCACCGCTGCAGGCTGCGTCGCTCCCGCAGGACTTGCCACAACGTTGACCTGGACGTTTTCGTCCGTCGCTGTCGGCGCTACTCCTGGCCCTTCCTGGCTCACCCGATCGAGCAGCGCATCATCAAACTGCCGCGGAATGCCGATCCCATTCTGGCCGTCGCTGATGGCAATCCACTCCCGTTGAAACAGCGTTGTCGACTTCCCATAGACCGGCACCGCAACCTGCGGATTTGCGTCCGCCAGCTGCTGCACCAGCGTCATCGCGTTCGGCGCGGTCTCTTTATAAAGATTCGCGATGTCCGTCAACGACATCGCCCGCTTGGTCCCGTTCGAGGTCACAAACGTCTTCAGGTAATTCACCACGTTGCCGTTTAGCTGCGCCAGCGGTGCAAGACCTGGCCGGGTCTCCACCGCCGACTTCGCAAAACTGCAATCCTGGCAATCCGGCGATACCCCGCTCGGCAATACATCCGGCGCGGTATCGCACACCAACCCGCCGATGATCTCCACGGGCACATCGATGGCACCGGCGATGCTCATGTATTACTATTCGTGTTGTGGCTACTTCATGCTCCGAGATCGTCCAATTTAACTTCAGGACGCAAGGCTGTCCCGGCCATTCCTTGCAGATGCTTTTTCACGACTCTCTAGGTCTGGTTTCGATTGTTATTGATGGCAAAAGAACACACGTCCTCGACCATGACCGTTTAAAGGCGAACGCCAAGCTCCACCTCAGTTATGCCTTCCAGCCGGGCTTTTTTACTGCGCTCGCTGAGCTCTACCTCAAAGAACGCGGTTAAGCCGCGCTTTTCTCGCCAATTCCCAACTTTTTCGCCTTCGCCTGGTCCAGCACGAAGCCGCAATGCCGGCAAACCACCGCTCCGGCTTTCACCTGCTCCGCGCATGCCGGGCACTTCTCCGCCGTCTTGGTATCGAACAGCCACGGCTTATCGATCAGCCCCAGCGACCGCGCCGCGCGGCGCATCACCGCATCAATGAAAATCGGATTGTGGTGCTGCTCCCACAACGCGTCCGCCATCGAGACGCTGCCCTGATAGAACAGCTTCAGCTTGGCGTGCGCCTCTGCCAGCTCCGTCTTTGTTGGCGTGTTGCCCTTACACAGAAACACACCGGAAAAGCTCGCGACAGCCTCTCCATCATCAGTGATCGCGCCCACCGGTACGTTGGCGTTCATCACTCGCACCAAGTCTTCCGCAATCTGTGTGGCATAGACGTACTCCAACCGCGAATTCTTTTCGCCAACGTCCACCCGCGTGTCGCGCCCGGTTATCTCGGTCAGCGCGTATTCCTGCCCCTTCTCGCATTCAATCTCTTCGATTTCGCCGTTTACGTGACGGACCAGCCGCAACCCTTCCTTGCATCCCTGCACGATGAATGCGCCATAATCGCGCATCACCGGCCCCATGGTCTGCTCGCTGATGTTGCAAATCACCGCGATTTCTCGCGTGTCGAACTGTATCTGCGGTCTTGGCATTGCTCTCTCCTTTTTGCTTTTTCCGTTTCCTGCTCCAACCCGGAAACTCTTTAACTCACTGTCACGAATGGCCGGGCGCCAAACGCGCGGACTCCATCGTCCATCACGTCATACGCCCAGTTTTCGTACTGCAAATCCTCTTTCGCTTCCCGCCGGAAAATCGCCGCGCGCCGTTCCGAACTTCGCACCCCGCGGCTGAATTCAATCGCTCGGGCAATCCAATCCGCCACCGTCGATGTCAGCTGCAGAAATTCTCCGCCAGGCGTTTCCAGCGTGAAACAATGCTCATAGTCCCCGAGCACCGGATACGGGCCCAGTGCCGGCACGCTTTGCCCGCCTTCCCGCTCAATCGTTTGCGCATACCAAATCTTTGGCGAGCCATAGCTCTCCGGCGGCATCCACCGCTCAATGTGCCAACGGTTCACCTGCGGATATTTCGGCTCCATCCGCAGCTGCACCACTTCGCGAATCAGACTGCCATGCTCGTCGCGGTCCTCGAACTTCCCGCCAATCCATCCCAGGCGATTCCAGCCCCATACCGCTCGATAGTTCGCCTCTCCGAAACGGTTCACTCCTCCAGCCACACATAGCCTGTGCGCTACGCTTTCCGGCGTCTCGTGCGTTTCTCGGATGACTTTAATCATTTAAAAATATAAAAATGTGCAAATAAAAAAGGGGCGGTTCCGCAGCCGCCCCTCTCTCGGCCCGCTGTCGTCGCGGCGTGAGGAGTGCACGCCTCAGCAGGCAACTCTTATTAATTGTTTTAGTACTATTTATCTGTTAGTACTAATATCCGGCGGGTCTCGCGAGCGTGTCAATAAAAGCGCCGCTGCGTGGGCTGTCGTCCCACACCTGCATCGCCAAATCGAAATAGAAGATGTACGACGCAGCCAAGCCACCGCTGGCGCCGTAAATCGGGAACACCGTGTTGCCATTGACTTCGTAGAAGTCGATGTCCTTCATCACCGCGCGGCCCCAGTGGCTCAGGTCCAAATAATCGATGCGCGTCTGGTCCGCGTTGATGCTGGCCTTGATCGGAACTCCGCCCATGGTCTTCTTGCCGCTGAACAGCAAATCCAGGTCTTCGACTCCGCCTCCCGCGCCTTCCTTGATCACCTGGCTGATGGTGATGCCCAAGTTTTCCCAGGCATGTTCCTGTTCCAGCGCCATGTAGGCGATCAGCTTGCCCAGCTGGTTCACGCCCAACGCCTTGCGCACTTTGTTGTACGCCAGGCGGACGTTGGTTGGCGTCAACGCTGCGTTTCCGGCGTTTACGCGCGGTGTCTGCAGCTGTACCGGGTAGGTCGCGCGGTTCAGGTTGAGCCAGGTTCCGGTCGTCGCATTGTTCTGGTGGTACTTGATCCCGAACAAGCTCACCGGCGAAGCTCCCGCCAAACCGTCATGCACGATCACGTCGGTCGCCACGGTGCCGGCAGGCAGCGCGTCCAGCGTAATCGTCTGCGAAGCGCTGATTGGATCCGCTTCCACCACGTTCGCGGTGCCGCGATTGGTGGTCAGCGTGGTGTCGTACACCTGAATGGTCTGGCCAACGTAGACCAGCGCGGCGCCGTTCGGGATCGCCATAGTCAACACGTTGCCAGCCACGCTGCTGATTACTCCCAGCACGCCGTTCCCGGCGGTCTGCATCAGCTTGTCCAGGAACGCCCGAAACTGCTTCATGCCCTGCGCCACTTCGCGCTTGGCCGCATTCTCGATCGCCTTCTCTCGCCCGTTGGTCGCATACTCCACCAGCTTAGTGATTTCGATTGCGAACCGGAAGAAGACCGGGCTGACCTGCGCAACGTCATACTGCGTTCCGCTGCCGCGCCCCAAATCTCCGCCATCCGCGTTGTAGCTTCCCGCTTTGCCGCCGGGATTGATCTGCAGCGGCAGACGCATGTTGCGGCTGCTCACTTTTTCCACGTCACCACGCTGCTGGATCATGGTGAGTAAGATGTCATCGCGTTCGTAGAGGAGAGGCACTTTGTCGCGCACCTTCTCCAGTTGCAACGCGATTACGTTTGCGTTTGCTTGTGCTGGCATTTCTGTATCCTTCTGCCAGCCTGTTGCTGGCTCTTTGAAATTTCACTTCTAAAAACAAAAAGCCCATCGACTGAATCGATGAGCTCTCGAAAACTTTTGCTCTTCCCTGCTCCAGGAAGAGTTTTGGTCTTACATGTCCAAAATTTGTTCGTCGGTCAGTTGTTTGCCTGCGCCTTTGCCCTTCATGTCCTTCGCGGTCAACGGCGCCGCTGGCCGTATCGGAGCTCCGCCGCCTCCGCTCACGTCGACCCGCGCGGCCTGCGCCTTTTCTCGCTCGGTCTTCGCGCCTGCCGCTGCCACCACCTGCTTGGTGTAAGGCTCGATCACCTTGGCCACCGCAAACGGCAACAACTGCATCGCCCGCCCGGTTGTTAGGTTCACGTACTGCGTCCGCGCGTCCTCGCCTTTCGTCTTCCAGGCGTTGCCGTTCAGCACCGCTGCGAGTTTTTCCTGATGCCCGCTATCCGCGCGCATCTGCGTCAGGATGTCGCTTTCCACCTGGTCAATGATCCGGCCCATCAAATCTTCGCGGAATGCCGTCGGCACATTCTTCGGCAGCGCCTCATCGATGCGCTTCTGAATGTCCGTGCGTACCGCGGTCTTGATCGCCGTTTCCGTCGGCTCCCACCAGGTCTTGAAACTTGCGGCCGTCTCCTGATGCACGCGAGACTGTTCCGCGGTTTCCAGTTCCTTGATTCGCGCCTGCGCCGCGGCTAGCTCAGGATTCGTCGCCTTGCGATCCGGCGGCGCTCCCGTTGCCGCCTTGCTCAGCCCGGCCTTTTCCATCCAATTGCTGAAATTGTTGAACGCTTCGCCAATCTTTGCGTCATCGCCGCCCTGAACCGCCTGCACAAACTGATTCCACAGTTCGGGAACACCTTCCGCCTGCAATCCGCGTTTCGCCATATCCAGCGCCGCAGTCTGAAACGCTTGCGGATTCTTTTCTGCAAGCACGTCCAGGTACGCGCTTGCGCCATTTGCGAATGCCTGAGGATTGTCCGCCTCGAGCGCCGCGATCGCGGACTTCTGCCTCGTCGGATCGCCGCTCACAAAGTCGGCTGTCTCGCGTTGCGCCGACTCTGCAATCTCCAGCTTCCCTTTCAGCTCTTCAATTCCGCCCGGAGCCGCTGCCTTGAACGCTTGCGCATCCGCTACCGTCGGAAAGAACTCCCGCCACTTCGCCGCTTCCGCCAACTGCGTCTGCATCGCCTGAATCAGCGGCGCGACTTCAGGATTCGCCAAACCTTTCGCGAGCAGCGCTTGGTCAAGCGCCCACGGATCGGCTGGCGCAGCCGCTGCGGCGTCACTTGCCGCCTTCGCTGGGTCCGGCGCTGCCTGTGCATCCGCTGCAGGCGCTGCGGCCTCTGCGGCTTTCGCCTCGGGCGGCGCTCCATTCACCTCATTCGCCGAAACGTTGTCGATTTCCAGAATGCTTTCGGCGGCGGTGTCGAACGACGGCGCGGAATTCACCGCTTCTTGCGTTCCCGCTGCCGGCGCGGCCGGAGCCGCTGGTAATACTGACGCTGGTGTGCTCATGCTGCTTTCTCCTGTTTACTTCCTAACTTTGCTTTCAGCTCGGCGGCTTTGTCCGCGCGTTCTTGCGCGTCTTTTGCCTCCAACTCCATCGGATTCAGCTGAATGTTTGCCTGCGCGGCCATCTGTACTTTTCCGCTGGTCGGCATGTCCTTGAAGTTCATCGATTCGCTCGGCGGCTTGTTCTGCGCGCTCTGCTGCGCGGCCATGGCCTGCTTATGCTCCATGAAGTGCGCTCGCACGTTCGCGCAGCCCATCGGATTCTTCAGTTTTTCCTGTATCCCCGCCGGCGAATTCCACCACCGCACAATCTCTTGCATCTCTGGCTGGTGACGGTCTAGGTCCGGGTCGACCGGCAGAGTAGATGTGAACTGCGGCTGTGGCCCATTCGGTCCCGGCGCCACGCCAATCTGAATCGGTGGCGACTTCAGTAACTGAGAAATCTCGCGCAGCTGTTTGTTTGCACTGTCCTCGCCCGGAATCACCAAATCCGTCAGCCCCACCACGTTTTTGATGTACCGCATGTTCGCCGGCTCGGCCAGCATCGCCGCAATTTCCGGCGCTTCTGGGGCCATGCCTATAAACTGCTGCAACACGCCGCGCTGCTGGCTCTTCGCTTGCGGAAATTTTTCATCGGCTTCGTTACGCGATTGGGCATTTCCCTGCAGATCGGTAATTTTTAAAACCTTTGCTTCAAACTCTCCGTCCTCGCCCAAGATCGGAATCTGCACATCCTCGGTGCGATTTTTTTTGAAGCAATTCACCGCGAGTTGCATCACTCGTGCCCAGAAGACTTTTATTCGCGACCAGACCAGCCCCAGCCGGCCCATCGCTTGCTCCCTCGCGATTGCGTACTCGCCCAGCGTCTTCGAGCCTTCCATCGCTCCGCCATAAATCGCCGGATACAATCCCGTCAACCGCTGCGCGGTCGGTCCGCTCAACTCCTGCTCATACGCAATCGAGTCCGCAGCAATCTGCCCAGGCGCTGGCTGAAAGAATCCCGCTTCAAGCGGCTGTCCAGGCCTCGCCCTCGCCGGGAAATGCGTTCCCGGCTCCGCCACGCGATTGCCGAGCGCATCGAAATCCAGCACTTGCGGATCCGCATAAATCGGTGGAATGCCATAGTCCGCGGCTTCCATCCGCTGATTCCTCAGCGTATTCACCTGCTCCTGCACTTCCACTTCGGAACTTCCGCACGCGCGGCGGTTCTGGCCGTCGCCTGGCAGAGCGTGCATCACCGCCCAATGCTCATCCTGATTCTCATTGCGCGATTCGCAGTACGTGTCTCCCGCAAACGCGCAGTAGCACCCATCCGGAAACAATTTCAGACATTCTGCGCGAACATCCTTCTCCTCGATCGCATAGAACGCCCACGGCCGTATCCACGTCCGCAAAAACGTGATCAGCGAAACCAACGCATCGCCCGGATGCGTTGTCGGCAACCCTTGCGCCACGCTCACGCGGCTCGCGCGCGCGTAAACATCTTCCGCATCGTTCAAATTGCCGGGCATGATCTTGTCTGCCGCCAGCGGATAACTCGCCTTCAACAGCGCCTGATGAACTTCCAGCTGCCATTGCTTGTACGGCATCTCACAGTCGTAATTCGCCCACACTGGCGTGTTCAGTTCTAGCCCGCCGACAATCGTGATCACTTCCTGCCCGTTCGGTACTTTCTCCGTGCCGGTCACCACCGGCACCTGGATCGTTGGCGCTTCCTGAAAATGTTCCTGGCCCAGCGCTGTCCCGCACTGCGGACAAATCGTGCCGGAATACATCGCGCCCGCCGGCGTCTGCGCTCCGCAATTCGGGCAGTTGAACGCGTCTTCGCCCATCTTCCGCGGCTGCGCTTCCACAATCGGGTTGTCGTGAAACCCGAATTGCTGCCCATCCATCACGTAGCGCACATACGCGCCGATTTTTCCGTCAGTCCACAGGAAAAACCCGATGCGCTGCAGCAAATCCTCAATCTTGTTGTTTTCGGCGATCAGTTTTTCCGCTTCGCTCGCCGCTTTCGCCGCCGCGATGTCTTGCTCGTTGTTCGGATTCACTGGGTACCAATGAATCGTCGGCACTTCCGCCGCCATCACCGCGATAAACGCTTCGCCATCCGCGCCATAGATGTTGGTCACGAATTCGTAGCGCGGGCCCAGCTGCTCTTCATCCTGCCCATCGTTCAGCTTCAGCCCTTGACTCGTTCCAAAGGGCATCTGCCATTCCATGTTGTCGGCGTCCCAGCCATAGCTGTACTGCAATCCCTGCCAGAACAGCCGCGCCTTCTTGATTCGGCGAATCTCATGCCGCCGCGCCACAATTCCTTCCATCCGGAACTGCTGCACGATCGAACGAATCGCCGCCACAACCTTCGGCTTGCCTTCGAGAATTACCTGCCCTTGCGGGTCCTTGCGCCCGCTCTCCAGATATTCGTTGTTCGGACCGTAGCCCAGCGCATCCTGCGCAGCGCTACCATCCTTCGGCGCAATCACTCCCGGCGGTGGCGCGTTCACACCCTTCGCGTCAGCCTGCGATGGGTCAACCGTTAACGGAGCTGTCGCCATTTCCTCTTTTTCGTCCTAAAATGCAAAAAGACCGCGTGCGCGCGACGCACGCCCTTCACGCCGGGCGCTGGCCGTCCCTCAGAAAGATCAGCCAACCCGGCGTTTTTTCTTCAATCCTACTGAACCGGTTCTGCTTCCAACTGCTCGACCGGCACTCCGGTTTCCGAACCCTCGAAAAACGCGAACTTCCCGTCGTCGCTCATCCTCAGGATGTGCATCGGTTCCGCAAAGTGATACGCACCCTGCGAAATCCACTGCACGCGGTCACCTGGCATGAACTTTGGCAACGGATCGGCGGTGTCAGCTACAGATGTCGAAGATGATTCCGATTGCGGCGCACTGGCCGCTTCCTGAACCGATGGCGCTATCTCCACCAGGTAATTCCTCTCGATCACCAGAATCCCCTTCTCCATCTTCATCCCGCCGATTTCGCCGTACGTCGCTGCTACTTTCGCCAGTAACTCGTGCTGCTTCTCGAATTGTGGCTGGATCCGCAACACCGTCTCCAGCACTTTCCCTTCGTTCTTGAACTCCGCACTTCCGCTCACCATCAACATTGTTTTCTCCTTCGCGTGAATCTGCTTCAGCAGCTCCTCGCGCTTCATCTCCACAAACCATTTCGCCAAAACCCTTCGCCAACGCCACGGATGCGCCGCTCGCCACCGCGCAATCTGTCCAACTTCACCGGTCAAACAGTAGTTCTGAGTCTTCGCGGCCAACAGCTCCGTCAACTGCTCGCGGCTCGCTAAGACCTCATCCAGCACTAGACGCCTTCAGCGTGCCGGAACGCGCGCAACTCTTCGTCCGCGGCTTCGCGCGCCCGCGTCAAATCAATCGCTTTGTTCACCTTGAACAGCTTCACTTCCAAATGCGCTTTCTCTTTCAACAGCTCGCCCAGCACTTCGAGATCGCCGCCCACTCTGCTATTCGGATCCATCACTTTTCTCCTTTTTGCTTCACGTATTCACAGGTTCCACAGCTAAACTTTTTCACGCCATTGAACTTCGGCTCGAACAAATTGCAGCAGCCCAGGTCGCTGCTCACGCCACCGGCAACGCGAATCTTCTGGCAATCCGCATCTTTCCGCGCGCCCTCGAGCTCCATATACCCGGCTGACTCGGCGTCTTTGCGGCCATCCTTCTTAGTCCGCCCGCCAAACATCACGCAGTCCTTCGCCGCTCAATCCACCCATCCAAACCCAAGAGGTGCTTCAGCCAGCGCCAACCCCGTAATCTCCGCCGTTCACTTTGCATCGGCCGCCTCCGGCTGTTTCACGCTTGAAGCAATCGCGCCACCAGGCGGACGCAGCGCCGCTTGGCGGTTCAGCATCCGCTGCTCGCTCTGGCGTTCAGTCAACGTTTGCCGTTGATGCCAACTCATTCCGCGCATCGGCACTTTGGCCGGCGGCGCAGCTTTTTCCAGCTCTATCACCGGCGGACATCCCGCCGTCGCCAGCAGCGAATTCAACATCGCCCGGTTCTCTGACCGCAGCCGCGCAATCTCCTCATCCTTCGCGTCACACAGTTTCTCCAAGAGCCGTGTGTACGAAGATTTCAGAAGATCGCGCAGCCAGGTCATGGGGGTTGAGGGAAATTACTGCGCTGGCGCTACCAGCTTATAGCCTTCGATGTGCGCATGTAGCGCGCCAGCCGAAGCATTCGACGTGGTGCAAAACGCGGTGGGAACGCCGGCTGCGATAGCCGCCGTATTCACTGGTGTCTTAATCGTGGATGACTCAGTTGTGGTTCCAGCGGTCAGCGTCGTATTGGCTGCAGTCAAATCCGTGCCCGTTCCGCCAGTCAGACCTAGCGACCATCCGCCAGCGCAGGTGGCAATAGTTGTCGTCACGCGCGCCGTCGCACTCATCACGATCGAGCGCGCCGGAATATTCACTGACCCGAGGCTGGTGGTCGGTGCTCCGGTACTCAGCGTCACGATGCCCGGATCGATCTTCCACCATACAATTCCGCCATTATTCAGAGCCGCATCGTTGATCGCTTCTTGGATTCCTTGATCGCTGGGAATCACCTGATTCGGAGCCAAACTCGTGCCATGCGTATTCGCGAAGGTCGCAGTCACGCTTGCGCATGTCCCGTTCTGGCCTCCGGGATAGCCTGCCGGTGCGGTCACCGACGAATATGCTGTCGGCGTCACCGTCTCCGAGGCGCTGCCTGCTGGGTCAATCGTGAACGGGGTGAAAACGCCGTTCGCTGGCGCCAGCGGCCTAAACGCTCGCCCATCCGGTAGCTGCACATATTCCGGGCACACCGTAATCGCTTGGCTCCCGGTTGCCGAGTTGCCCGCAGCCACCGACATGCCCCACTGCGAATACGAAGCCGAGTTGTAAACTCCGCCAGCAAATGACAGGTTACCGGAGGGAATCACGGCCTTTACTGGATGCAGCCATGCGCTTCCCGCAAATACCAACAGCAAGGCAACCGCAGTCGCGGCTACCACTGAAATCTTCTTCTTCATCGTTTTGTCCTTTTTTCTAAAGTGGGGAAATTCTTACGCCATGCAAAAACTCTAAATCCTTGTCCGTCCAATCCATCCGATCGAAATTCTTGCCGCCATGTACCGCCGCGATGTGTTCATCGAGCGCTGCATTTGCCGCTTCCAGCGTCTCCCGGCTAAACGACCGGTTGAAACAATAGCCGCACTTCACATTCACGAACGACGATTGCGGCTCACTCTTTTCCTCGCGTGGCGTCCCTGGATGCTCATCCGCGTAATGCTCGTCCATCCGGCGAATCCAATCCTCATCGGTCATGTACACGAACCGGAATCCGCAGCGCCCGCAAACTCCTTTGCCTGCCACTACCGCCCCCAAGGCCGCGGTCTCCGCTTCGGCACAAACTTCTTTCGGTCCTCGGCCTCTAACTTCTGCTGATTGATCGCAAAGCTCGTCATGTCGCGAATCACGAACTTTTCTTTGCCGGTCTCCTCATCCACCACTTTCTCCATCGATGAGCTCGCCTGCTGCCGCTGCCTGAACCGCTCTTCTTTCGGCGTGTTCACCAACTGCCGCTTCAGGTGCACCAAGCCATACCGCGCAGCATCTGCCGGGTCGTCGCCGTCCACCTTCATGACGTCCTCAGCGTGCGGCGGCTCGTCCCGCACCAGCGTCGGCAAACACGCGATCAGCTTTGGACAAAGCTCGCTGATTACCCACGCTTCGCCTTCCATCAACTGATACATCCACTGCCAGCCGCCAATGCGGTCATCATCCGCGGGCTCTGGCCTCGGCAAATCGTGCGACTCAAAAACTTCCGCCAGCTGCTCGGCAATGCTCGCTTCCGCCGTGCGATGCGCAAATGCATCCGGCGACAGGAAAATCTCAGTGATGCGCTCTTTGGTCTGCTCGGCAATCCGCTGGCCCAGCGCCCTCGGACTTAGCCCGCGTTCCGGCTCGGTGCAAAACTCGCGGTACGTGAACACTCTTCCGTGAAACGGTGGTCCGTCTGGCGCTTTGGCATGCCAGTACACCGCGCTGGGATGGTGGAATCCCCAGTCAATCGATATCCAGTGCGGCCACCACGGCTGAATTCCTTCGTAGACTTCGCGGCCGTCCTGAGTATGCTTGCCGAGATCGAAGATGTCGAAATATTGCCCCGCAAAGATGCCCCAATCGCCATCGAGAAACGCCCGCCGAAGGTGCGACGGTAAGATCTCAAGTGTTCGGCGATAAGACGCATCGTTCGCATAAATCGGGTTGTCATCCAGCCGCGCTCGCGTGAACTCGTATTCCGCCGGGTCGTACAGCTCCGGCCGCTCGAATCCCGCCGGCGCTTTCTTGTCCACCCATAGCGCCTTCACCCATGCGTGCCCGATGTTGCCCGGGTTGCTCGCACCAGCCATACATGGAAAACTCCCTGGCACCGAGCACCGGTTGCGGCTGGTCAGGAACTGCCACTGCTTCAGCGTAAAGTGCGTCAGCTCGTCCAGCCCGATGAACAAAAATTCCGCGCCCTGGTACTGGTAAACATCCTTCTCGTTGCGGCAATAGCCAAACCTCGTTGTGCTGCCATTCCACCAGGTGATTACCCGCTTCGCATCGTTGTACTTTTCATACAAATCGCGCGGCACGTTCTTCCGGAATTCTGCCAACAGCGACATCTCGAGCTCTGAAAACGTTCGCCTCAGCAGCAGCGAATCTGACTGCGGCACCCTATTCGCCTGAAAGATTGCTTCCCACAGCAGCGCTTTGGTCTTGCCCGGGCCCGCCGCTCCGCCAAACAGCCGGTACTTTGCTGGCGAATCGTGAAACTCTTGCTGCCGAGCAAATGGCGTATAAAACTTGCTGGTCCTCGGCGCGCCAGAATTCGCTGAGACCGAAACCCGCATCGATTACTGGCCGCGCAGCTTCTTGCCGATGTAAAACGCGACGCCTCCACCGACCAGACAAACCGCAGCCGGCCAGTGATGCAGACTCAACACCACGCCCGCCACAGCGCTGGCAACTCCCGCAATCTGGACTAACTCGCCAATGAACTGCACATTGTTACCCGATCCGCCTGTTCCCGGCGCTCCTGCTTGCACGACGATTGGCATTTTCACTTTCCTCTCCGCGCTACCGCGCTTGGCACATCGAAAATGATCGCTGGCCCGCCTTTGCGCCCAGCCACTTCCACCGGCTGCGTTGCCTTACCGTCCCGCTTGTCATACAGCCACTTCCGCGCATCCAGCCGAATCCGCAGATCCTGCGCTTCGGCCAGTAGCCGCCATTGCTGCACTTCGTACGAATCCTTCGCATCCGCTGCCCGGTTCAGGTTCTCAAGGATTCGCCCAGCCGCCTCGCGATCGGCGAGCTCCGGCAGCTCCACGCCTGGCTTCCGCCCTGCGCCCTCTCTCTTGCCTCCCCGTGCCATTAAAGGAAAACCCTCGCGGAAATCAAAAAATCAAACATTCAGCGCTTCAGAAATTCGCTTCCCCGCTTCTTCATCCGAAACCTTCAAATATTCTCCGGTGCTGCTCAAACTCTTATGCCCAAGATGCTGGCGAACGTTCTCAACTCCTGCTCTGTCAATAGTTTGCATAGCAATTGAATGCTTGAGGACATGCGGATGGGCCTTGTGCTGCGGGATCCTGGCTGCTCTTGCGTATCTCTTAACGAGGCGCCAGAACTGTACTCGCCCAATTCCGAAAACCGGACTCCCTGGCTTTGATTTCCGTACGAATTCAATCAACGCCTCTCTTTCATCGAGCAGCGGATCCACGCTCGCCACCAGCGCTTGCGTGGTCTTGTTCGAGCCCTTCAAACGCTGCACCGTCAGGAACCCATCCACAACCGCATCTGCCGTAATTCCAACAACTTCGCTGGCCCTCAGACCGTGGTGGAACGCCACCAAAATCATCAGCCAATCGCGCTCGCGATTCACCTTCGCCGTGCTCAGTAGCCGCCTCAACTCGTCTTTGGTGAGTGCGTGCATGCTCGAAAACAATCAAAAAACTAAACAGTACGTGAAATTGTTGCTTGGGCTAGGCTTCAACCACTTCGATCTCGTACCGCCCAATCCCATGCGCACGAAACACCTTGTTGGTCGTCAGATACAAATCCTTCAGCACCGCTTTGCGCCCGCCGGGCAGCGCAATTTCCTGCCCACTCCGCGCATGTTGCGCAATCTCATCCAGCAACTGCTCGGCTTCTTTATAGCTTTTCTTTCCGTTCTCCCGCGCTTTCAGGTGCTTGACGATTTTTCGCGCTAACTCCGTCTTTCGCATGACATCTCCTGCGGTTGCCGCGCTCCCGCCGCAGCCGCTCTTTGCCAAACATCCGCTCCGCCGCTGTCAGCTCTGGTTCATCCGGCATCCCGATCGCAGCCATGCCTAGCAGCACGCCTTGCAGCACTTCCGCATGCTCCCGGCAAAACCGGCTCATCGTCGCTTCGCGCGCGCACCGCTTCCACCCAGCAACGTCCACCGGACGAAATGCCGCGCATTGCATCAGTTGTTTTAGCTCAGCGATACGACGAGATTGATGCCTGTCGCGCCGCCCAGCGTGAACGTGCCCGAGGTCGACAACGCATACAGCGGTCCGGCCACCACGTTTTTATAAATCGCTGGCGTCGCAACTCCCGCCGCGAACAACGCTTGCGCCGTGGCGCCCGCGTAAAGACCCCAGGTCAGCCCTCCGTCATACGACACCAGCAAATTCACGCTGGCCGCCGTCGGCACCGCGCCAATTCCAACGCCTTCGATCGTGAGTGTGCGGTCTCCGCCATCGCCTCGCGGCTGAACGGTAAAAACCGATGATTGGGGAGTGACCTGCGATGCAGCTACCGCTTGAAGGTTGGTGGCGACCTGATTGGTGCCGCCTGATTCTATCGTGGAAGGTTGCAGGCCGGTGGCCGCGGCTGCCGAGCCGGGTACCGGTCCTGTCAAAATATAGGAAGGCATTCAGTCCTCGCTGGGAAAGGAAAAAGGCCGGAAACGTTCTCCGGCCCTGGCGGCGAATAATTTGTATACGGCTACACTTCGGCTTGCATCGCCAACTCTCCACTCTTTTGGCCGCGCTGTCTACCTGTTCCTTGGTCCAAAATCGCTGCCCTGTTCCAAAGGCCGCAACTTAATTGGCCGCATGGCCAAAAAACAACAATCCTGCCCAGATAGCCCAAAAACAGGACAGGCAGATAGCGACCGTCACATCGAAACGCTTCCGTTCTACTGTAATCGGGAATTCTTGCCATGTGAGCATAGCCAACCCAGCAATGGCTGTCGCTACATTCACCCAGAAAACCACTGCCGCTAAAAGCCTTAAGTTTTCGAGCATTCCTCACCTCGCGCTTCAGACCTGAATTCCTCGAAGTACCTGTCCGGCGGGTACAATTCGCGCCGCACCAGTTCCTGTCCCACTGTTTTGCGAATCTCTTCGGTCCACCGCACCCAGCCCATCTCGCTCAATTTAAGCAACTGCCGCACCGACCAGTACGGCGCTCCAGCCAGATAATGCATCCGGAAAAGCACCAGGCGCGAGTGTTGCCCGTCACGTTTCAATGCAGCGACCCCGGCTTGCGCAAAGTCGGCCAAATAATCCTCCGCCCGCGGCTTCCGATCCGGCTTCCACTGGTTACTCTTGAACGCGCTGGCATCGATCGCGCCCAGCCTGCCCGTTCCTATTTGCTCCGAGCACGCTCGATACACCGATAAACACACATCAAACGCGCTCTGCTCTTCCGTCGTCTGCTCATAAGTCATTTAGAATCCCCTCACTGGCACCAGCTTTTCGGCCAGCTTTAACTGCGTCGCAATCCTCTCGGCAAACTTTTCCAGCGAACCGATCCGCTCGCGCAGCCGCTTTCCGCTCGGCTTCACAAACACAAATTCCGGCGTTACCAGCGTTTTTCGGGTGTAAATGGTATTTAGGGACAGGAAAACATCATCGAAGTCGGCATCATCCGGCCGGCGTCGGCGCTCGGAATCCACAAAGCGGAATCGCCGCTCCTGCTCGCGCTCTCTTCGGATATTGGGATCGCGGCGCTTTTTCCAGGCCGCGAATGACGCCCGCCGATCGCGCTTCGGTCTGCGCGAATCATACGCCTTCTGCCACTTCCGGCGCGCTTGTAGGTCTACTTGTGGCAACGGGCTGGGTCGCCCTTTTCCTCCGCCGCTTTACCGATACTGAAACTTTTTCCGCTTTTAATCAATAGTACCGTGCTCGCGCCGCACATGATCATTCAACGCCACTTCCGCCTTCGCCGGCTGCAGCGCCTTACTCTTCCACGGACACAGCCAACACTTCACCACAATCGGCGGCTCCCGCCTCTTGCCGCGCCGCCCTTTATACCGTCCAGGCAGCTTCGGCAACTCCCGCTTCGCTTCAGCCACAAACCGGATCATCGACCACCGAATAGCGGTGTCTCGCGCAGCCACTGCCGCGACCGCCACTCCAACATTTGACGGGTTATCCCCGGCACCCAACTTTTCTCCGGGATCGCCAACAGCGGAATCTGCACCACATGCCGCTCACACTTCACTGCCATCTCTCCCACACCTTCCGGCCGAGGGATCACCTTCCAGTCCGTGCCATGACACAAACAGCAGTTCTCCGCTTCCTGTTTCCTATGCTTTAAGTCGGAGACTCTCCTAGAAAACAAAGGACATAGCGGCGAAAAATGGCCCAACAGAGGAGACTTGCACACTCCGAGAAGATGGAACGTCCTAACCCTCGATTTATCACCAACTTGCGAAATCCGCTCGAGCTCGCGGAGGTGAGATAGTCTCCGAAGCACTTTGTACAGTTCTGCGCGCGAAAGGCGCCCTTCCCGGATCGCTTCTTCGGCCGTCATTCGCGCCACAC
>Ga0070730_10001331_pt1 | contig 23937 bp, 14 predicted proteins | sample Coa_R1_3_FD_66447 | JGI IMG/M metagenome (GOLD analysis project Ga0070730, IMG submission 66447) | Surface soil microbial communities from Centralia Pennsylvania, which are recovering from an underground coalmine fire - Coalmine... | ecosystem: Environmental > Terrestrial > Soil > Unclassified ... | reverse complement strand
CATTCTAAAACATGCAGCGATAAGGGGCAGGATTCATCTGAGCTGTTCCAGCACCAGATGCGAGGTGTCGGGTACGAATGCGCTAACGGAGCCGTTGGTTGTGGGAACGATTGCCATGTTGGAGGTAATTGCGCCATCCCCGCATTCAGAGTGGAAACCAAAGGTTGAGCTGAGCCTTGTGGCCAGAGTGTCAGGAAGCCAAGCGGGCCAGGTGGAACTACTGTGGCGTTCAGTACATAGGATTTTGCGACTGCGGGCGTCCCGCAACCGCTGGCCCCAATATTCACATTGAGAGTTCCATTGAATAGCGGAGTCCCGGAAGGAATTGCCTGTCCTTGGTGCGGCAGGGGCTCAAACGCCGCCCCTGCCCTGCACCCATCCCCGCTTTGTATCTCTCACATTTACATGCTGGTTGGCATAAACTGGAATCGAAAAGTATCAATTATGTGACTGGTCTAAAGTGTCAACCATTTCCCCGGCTGCACAAGAATGTCGCCAGCTTCGCTGGCTTGGCAATCTGAGTCAGAAAGGAATGCTCATGGACCTATGGCAGCTTGAATTGCTACTGGCGGTGGTGAACTCGTCGTCGATGACCAGGGCCGCCGAAAAGGTCCACTTATCGCCGGCGGCAGTAAGCTTGCAACTGCACAAGCTCTCATTGGAGTTGCGGGTCGATCTGTTCGTTCGCTCGGGAAAGAGGTTGTTGCCCACACCGGCGGCGCTACGGCTGGCCGAACATGCCAGAACAGTAATCAGCCAGGTGCATGATATCCATGAGGAATTTAAGAACGATCCTGGTAAAGACACGCGTCCGTTCCACTTTGCTACGGGTGCCACCACGCTGATCTACAGGCTTGGCAGCCCATTGCGACGATTGCGCAAGCAGTATCCGCAAACTGATTTTCATGTTACCGTGGCCGCCACTGAGGAGATGGTGAGCGGGCTGCTCGATCGCCAGTTTGACCTTTCGTTGATTTCCCTGCCGGTCGTGAATTCAAAGCTGAAGATTGTCCCGCTCTTTGACGAAGAGTTGCTCCTGCTCCGCCCCTCGGCCACTTATGTACGAGGCAGGTCCATTGGATCCATTCATCCTTCAGAACTTGCGGATGCGCCTTTCCTGCTGTATCCCAAACAGAGCAACATGCGATCCATCATTGACCGATTCTTCCAGGAGATCGGCGTAATGCCGCGTGTGGTGATGGAAGCTTCCGACACAGAGGTGATCAAGCGCTTGGTCGAAAGCGGTTTCGGATATTCCATACTTCCGGAATATGCGCTCAAAGGACAAACGAGGCTGTTCCACACCATGCGCATCCGTGGCCACCGGCTGATCAGGAGCCAGGCCCTGGCGACGGTAAAGAGTGAACACCCGCGCGCGCTGACTGAGGTGGTGATCAGCTTTTTGCAAAAAGCTCTGCGCGAGACTCACAAGTAAAATCTGTGCTCAGTGGCGAGAGAGCGCGTGGGGATTCTTCAGCCAAAGAACCGCTTTGATTGGAATGACAAGGGGGAGAGGTTGTCGTGCCTATTTCACACCCTGTGGATTCCAGCCATCGGAACCGGCGAGAAAATGCTCAGCTTTGTATTTGTCCGCTTCGCTGGAATTGAGTTGTCTGGAAAAGGGCTCACGTCTCGCCGGATTTGCTCCCGGCCCGGTGGAGTGATACTCGGCATACAACGCTGTCTCCAGCCGCCGGGTTTCTTCTGCGTGCCATTCGCTCCAGCCGGCGGGATCAACTTTTCCATCCAGTTCGCTCTCCAGAAATATCACGGTCGCATAAGTGCGCCAGGGTCGTCCTAAGAAAATTTTCCCTACCGCAGGATCAGAAGTCACCCGGCAATGGTCAAACACGTAGCCGCTCGGCTCCGAGGGGTAATGTTTGCTCTGGGCGGTGAGCATGACCGTGGGATGGGCAATCGCATGAATGATGCAATGATCGAAAACAGCCTGGGAGTCGCCAAAGATGAAATCGACATGGCCTTCGATATAACAATCCTCAAAATACTGGCGGGTAGGAATGCACGGGCCTGCCTCGGACTGGCAGGAGCGGCTGGCCGCGTACAACGTATCTTGCGCTCCCAGGAGACGCACCTTGCGAAAGACTGCGCGGTCACCTGTGACCGACAAGGCCAACGCCTGAGCACCTTGCGTTTGCGGCCCATGGTTCTTGCTGAAGTCATTTTCAAAAGTCAGGTTGGCAGCGTAAAAGTCATCTGCGGTGACAAAGACTGTAGCCGACTTGAAAGTGCTGCCTGAACTGTAGGCGCTGTTGCCGAAGACGATGGTCACCTGGTCGGGCCGGTCGCCAGTGCCTTCCATCCTCACATGCGGTTTGGCGACGTGGACCACCTCGCGGTAAACACCCGGCTTGATGAAGACTGTTCCTCCGGAAGCCGTGAGAGCGTCGATGCCTTCCTGAACGGTTGGGTAGTCGCCTGACTTGTCGGCAGCTACCGTCACCCTACGTTTCGTCCCGGACGTAGGAGAAGATTGTTCCGGATAAAGATCGGCTGCCGACTGAGTCTGCGGATTCACCACCGGTTGATCCGGAAACGGCACGAAGGCGTCCTTGCAGGAAGCCGGTTTGTCCTGATCGGTCTGGCTGCGAACCTCAATGTCATTCCCCTGCAACCTGATGTTCGTGCCGTTCCGGCCAATCAGAAGACGAACATGCTCGGCCTTGACTTGTTCGGCCCGAACTCCGTCGATGTACACGCCATCCAGATGGACCTTGAGCAGATGCTGGCCATCAAGACCTGTCAACGTCAGCTTTCCTGGGCTTAGATCGTGGACGTTCTGCAACAGGATGTCTTCGTAGACCGGCACAAGATTTCCTGTTGCATTGGTGTAGAAGGGATCGAGTACGATGGGGTTCTTTACCTCGCGCATGCACACGTCCTGATACGAAACATCGTGGACCAAGCCTCCCCGGCTTCGGTCTGATTTGATTCTGATCCCGTTGTCCGCGCCCTCAATCGTGAGATCGGAGACGCGGATCGCGCTTGCTCCTCCCTCGGTCTCGCTCCCGATGGACATGCCATGTCCTGAATAAAAATGGTTATGGGTGATCGTCATGTGGGTGGCCGGGCCAGCTTTGCCGGCCTTGATGGCCACATTGTCGTCTCCTGCGCGGATGTACGAGTAGGCGATGGTGACATTTGTGGAAGAGGCAGGATCGATGCCGTCTGTGTTCCGGGCGGTCGCCGGAGCATCGATCTTTACGCCCCATGCTGTGAATCCGTTGGTGCGGTTCACGATCACGTGGAAGTTAGGCGAATTCCGCAGCGTGATCCCGTAGAGGGTGAAGTCGTCGGAGGAATCCACCACGATGATGCGCGGACAGTTCTGCCGTTTGTCTTCGATCTTGGCCTGATGGGCCAGGTCCCACCAACTGGCATCCTGGCCCAGAAGTTTTGCTCCTCCCTGGCCGTCAATCACGCCTAGCCCCATCACGCCGCTGTGGGGCGCGCCTGCCACGTGGATCATCGGCTTGCAGCCGTGTCCCTCTTGATTCACGACGCCGCAACTCCCCGGCTGCATGTCGTATTGACGGGGATTGCGAGTTCCAAACAGCGTAGCTCCGGCGGCCACCAGCAGAGTGACGCTGGGTTTCAACTCCAGGGGGCCGGAGAGAAAGGCATTGTGTGTGCCGTCCGTCCGGAGTTCAACCGCGCGTCCAGCCACGCAATGATCAATGGCTTGCTGGATGCGCGCCGTGTCCAAATGAAGTTCCGCATCTTCCGGCAGCTTGCCTTCCTGAGAAGCCAAGCTGGCCGTGAGCGAGGTACACACCTGGGGCAGCTTAGGCTCGATTACATGGCGCGTGTCCTGGGCTAAAGCTGCAAGAGGACAGAAAAAAATTGCAAGTGTGACAAGCAACAGCATCCGGCTTTGGATGTTGGCCCTTGTTGTTTCGAATAAGCGTGGGACGGAGATCGGCATTTGTCGCTTCATTGTCGCTTCCTGGAGTGCAAATTCTCTCAGAAGTGTAACAAGAGCGCTGACTGCCATCTTCCAATGGCCTTGGTATTAGCTGAATAGACCTCTGCGCCAGGCGCCCGCTCCACAAAAACCCTGCAAGCGCACCGGCGGCCAATTGAGGTCCAACTCATCTCAGGAGATCCCGATCAATCCCAGAAAGTTGTCAAGCGTAGTTCCGGTGATGACATAGTCTCCTTTGTGCGGGTTTCCTTTCTGATATGTAAAGTGGTGGCGGCCCGCATTGTTGCTCCCGGCAACGACATCCACATAGATCGTCATCCTGGCGCCATCTGGAACCCCGAGGTCTCCAGGATCATACTCCTGCGTTTGGCCTAGCAGGATATCTCCTGTCTCTTGATCGGTGGTGACGTCGTTGTCGCCATCTTCGTACGTCGCTTTTCCTCTGCACACGAACCCTCCACCGTTGTGAATGGTGAATTTGCCCACAATGTCTGCCATAATTCTCTCCTTGTTCATAATGTTAACTTCCCTTTTTGCTGTGGCGGGCCACGATCGTCTGCGTCCCGCAAGCAGCTTTCAATTGGGAATGCCATCACCCTGCAAAACATTTCAAAAGTTTTTTGTGGATTCCGTTTTGCAAGACCTTCTATCACAGCGTGGCAGAGCCACAAACCAAAACCAGTTCACCGCAAAGGACGCTAAGGGCGCAAAGGAAAGTCAGAGCAAAATCACAACCGCAGAGATCGCTGAGAAACGCAGAGGGGCGCAGAGAAAATCTGATTCCGGATTTGGCAGTCCAGGCGCTCCACGGGCGATCTTCAAGTTTGATAAGGCCAGCCAGCAGTTCGCGTCTGGGGAGGTGATCAGGATTTTTCAAATTATGAAAAATCTCTCGAATGTCACCCAGCAGTTGGAAAGAGGCTGCTTTGAGCGAGGTTGAAGCCCTTGGTTTTTCAAGACGTTTTTGCGGCACGGCTGGAAGCCGTGCCCTTTCAAAGCCTATTTTTTAAACACGCTCTAATATTTTTATTGCCGGGCAGGAACGAAGCTGCCGCGCCTGCCAAGGCCCAAACACAACGCTCCTGCTGCCTTAGAATTCCAGCTTAAGGCCGAATTGAATCTGCCTTGATTGTGTATTGTTGATCAGTAGCTGATTGAATGTGGTTCCAAAGGCCGGATCATTGATGGCCTGTGCCGGCGCGGCAAAATTCACGCGATTCAGCAGATTGAAGAACTCGCTGCGGAATTGCAGGCTATACCGCTCACCCATGCTTATGCGTTTGGAAATCGAGGCATCCATGTTGAAGAGTCCCGGAGCGCGCAGCGCACCACGGCCCAACCGGAGGCGTGGATCAACGACGCCTAATCCCTGTCCAACGGGAGAGGCACAGGCTCCGGCAACTGGATCAAAAGTCGGGCACTGATATTGCCTGGCAGCACCATTTGGATCCACAGAAACCCCACCCTTGCCGAACTTCAGGCCGGAAAGATTGCCGGTTGCTATAGCCCGGTCATTGTTGTCCCCGTCAAAATTGGCATCTACTCCAGCAAGGACCGGCCAGGGTGCGCCGGTTTGGGTCTCCATCATGGTTGCAACCTGCCAACCGCTGATCAACTTGTCCTTGATGCCGCTTACCCCATGGAAAAAGAGTTTGTTGCGGCCAAGAGGCAGCTCATACACCGTATTGGCGGTAAAGCGGTGCCGTACGTCAAAAGTTGAGTCGCCATAGTCGGCGCGTGGGCCGGCGGCAGAGATATATTGATTCAGGAAGATTGCGGCCGCCTGATCTGTCGTAAGCGCGTTGTTACCGGTTGCACAACCAACTGCGCTCGTCAGGCTGGCTGACGAAAGCGAATTGCCGGCCGCCCCGGCGCAGCTTGAACCTGGCGCAAACAGCGAGGCCAAGGTGTTGTTGAGCGTGGTGGTTGGGTCGATGTTCGACGAACTGGTATCCAGCGAGTGGGACCAGGTGTAGGACGCCTGCAGAGTAAGACCGCTCGAATATCTTTTCAGCAATTCGAACTGGAGCGCGTGGTAATTCGAGATCGCGTCGGTTTTCAGGTTCTGGATGGCTCCGAACGGCCCCGCGATGATGTTGTTGGAAAGATCGCCTGCGCTTCGCGGCATCAAAGCAGCACTGATTCCGTTGCTCGGCCGAAATTCATCCGGGAAAACATCGCCAAAGTTAGGCCGCTCATTGCGGGTCAAATTGCTCCCGAGAGCCCCCACATAACTGGCGTTCAACAACATGTTCTTCGTCAACTCACGAGAGACCGTCAAATGCCATCGTTGTAATAGCGGTGTATGCTGCCTTGGGTCTACGGTCGTGGCCGTGAGCACAGACGTGGAATTCAATACGGAGGATGCCTGTGTTCCATCAAACGCAAAACCGCCGATGCTCGTGGTTATGGCAAATGGGGCATTGAGGCTAAACTGGTGAAGCGCCTCTCCGTAGATACGGTCAAAAAAGACGCCGTAGGAGCCGCGAACAACAGTCTTGGAGTCGCCAAAGACATCCCAGGCAAAACCAACCCGGGGCGCAAAATTGTTCTTATCAGAACAATATGCATCAATGCCAAATTGGGAAGGAATAACCAGCGCAACATTCTTCATGCCTGCTCCATAAGGAAGGGGCTGGCAAGGTTGCGGCCTGCCGTTCTGCATGACAAAGGCATTGCTCAAGACGTCGTTGACAGCAGTGGTGGGCAAGTTCAACTCGTACCGCAGTCCGTAATCCAAAGTCAACCGCGAAAATATGCGGTACGAATCTTCGGCAAAGAAATTGATCTCCCAGTTTCTGAACCCGCGCATGGCCGTGTGGTTATATACATAAAAGTTCTGCTGCTGATTGAGGATTTGTCCTGCCTGCAAAGCAGCCAGCGAAGTATCGTCGATAAACATGGTTGGGCGGGCGTTTTCAGCATTATTCTGATTGATCTGTAAGCGACGAATCTCGACTCCCGCACTTACCTGGTGTTTACCTTTAATCCAGGCAACCGAATCCTGGATGTGAAAGGTGTTCACCGCGCGAGCTTGCGGCAGAAAAAAGGAGCCACCAAGCGTACTGAAGGTGCCTGCTACTGTGTTGATCGTAGGGAAGCCGTTCGGCGATCCAAGTAAAACATCAAAGGGCTGGCCGGCAAAGGGGCCAGCAGTTCTGGCCACACCAGACTGGAGCGCCGCTGCCGGCACGTTTTCAACAAACGAGGCCAAGGAAATGCGATTCACACCAATATGAAACGAGTTGTAGAGAGTCGGTCGGACCATCCAGTTATCCGTTACCACGCCATGCCAGTTCCTCTGGACCTGTTTGCTCTGGGTCCCCGGAATTCCGTTGCCGGCCAGCGCTCCATCCCCGTCTACGACTGCAAGGGTAAGAGAGCTCCTGTGCGATTGGCCGAAAGAGTGGTCAAGACGCACAAATCCAGCATCCTGATCTCGCCCGTTGTCAAAGGCGGTATTAAACCCGCCTGTAATGGCTCCCGGAACTACCGGTTGATTGGGTGCGGGGTAGACGGACTGCAGGATTGCTTTCCAGGACGGATTCGTTATGGTGGCCAAAAAATCTGATGTAGGTACTATCGCAAGCAAAGGCACTAACTGCCTTTGACGGAAGCCTTCATACGAGAATGCATAATTGGTCTTCTTGAACTCCCCTCCCAGCCTTCCCCCAAATTGGTTCTGATGGAAAGGGTTTTTTTGACCTGGCGCATCAAAGAAGCTCCTCGAATCCAAGACATCGTTGCGCAAGAACTCCCAGAGATCGCCATGCCATTTATCTGATCCGGGCCGGGTGACGACATTAATTGTGCCGCCAGCACTCCGACCATAGTCGGCCGTGGCGTTGGAGTTAATCACGCTGAACTCATCCAAGGCGTCAACCGGCACGCCGCTGGTGCTGATATTCAGCGCGGGCACCGCAGGAAAGTGTCCATCATTGTCATCGGAGCCATCCAGCAAGAAGTTGTTGGCAGAGCTACGCGCGCCGTTGACCACGTGTCCGCTTCCAAAAATAACACTGGTGTCGCGTGAAACTCCCGGCTGGGTATAGATCAGGTCGGCAAAATTGCGCCCGTTGAGCGGCAATTCCTTCATCCGTACAGGGTCTACCAGGCCGCGCAGGAAGGATTGTTGCGGCACGATGCTCACGCGTTGACCTGTGACCTGCATGACTTCCTGGATCGCGCCGACTTGCAAGGAGATATTCAGTACCCTGACTTCGTTGAGATCAAGGATGACACTCTCTATGGTTTGCTGAGTAAAGCCGTCTTTATCCACGACAAGCTTGTAAGTTCCAGGAGGCATGTCATTGAAAAAGAATTCGCCTTGACTGTCAGTAATTCCGCTGGCAGTAAAACTGCCGTTGGCGCCTGTCAGTACAAGTTTAGCCCCCGAAATCAAAGCTTTCGTTGGGTCTTCCACAGTGCAGCGTAACCGGGTTGCGCCAGCATAGGCATGAACGAGCGGACTGATCTGCAAAATAATGAAAATCACCGCCAATAGAGCGGCACACGAACACAGAGGCCTGCGGGTAGACATACCTTCTCCTACACTGATGAATTTGAATTCAGTTATCGGGCTTTATACCTGGAACTTTAATTGGGCTGATTCTATGAACCGCACTCATTGAGGTCAATTAACCAAGGTAACCAAGCGTCGGCCTTATGCTTCGGCGAGACTGATAAGAATCACTAGCGCGATGTTGCGAATGCACAAATGGAGAATATCTCTCACATTGGATGTGCGGCTGGATGTTGGTGGTGCAGCAGGCGGTTGGAAGTGATTGGAAGCGCGCTATACCGTAAAATTAAACATATGAATGGACCATCGTATTTTGAAATTCAGGCTGACGACCTTAAGCGGGCCTTGCATTTTTACCAAGAAATTTTTGGCTGGAAATTCAGCAAAGCCGAAGGTGCACCCATAGAGTACTGGCGGATAGAGACGAATGGGCCGCGGGGCGGCCTTTTGCCACGCCCGGCTAAAGTTCCGCCGCAAGCGGGGACTAACGCATTTGTTTGCTCCATGGAAGTAAGTAACTTTGATTCCGTCGCGCAAACAATTCTGGAGCACGGAGGCAAGGTCGCGTTGCCAAAGTTTGCTGTACCGGGCGTATGCTGGCAGGGATATTTCCTGGATCCGGAAGGCAACACTTTTGGCCTGTTTCAGCCTGATCCGCAGGCGAGGTGAGGAAGATTGCCTTGATCGAATCAATGAATCCCAAGTGGGAAGACTTGGCGGATGGCTGGGAAGAACCAATCGGCAAATTGCCCTGGCAAGTTCGAGATCCAACTGCTGGCTGACATCTCGGGGATTCTTCGGGCCGAAGATCGGCCCTCAGAATGACAAGGGGTGAAGAGGATGGCCTGTTGAGAGATTGTTCAGGGTGTGTAGTCTAAAAGGGTGTGTAGTTTACAGGGTATGTGGTCTACGGTATGTATGGGCTTACGCTGTGTGTAGCTAATAAGTGTTTTCGTCTTCACCACACATTCGAACCCTTGTCATTCTGAGGCCGTTCTCTGGCCGAAGAATCCCCATGCTTTCTTCAGGGACGAATTCCCAAAGTGCTTGAACGTCGCGCCTGTGCTGCCACCGTAAATCCTCAGAGGGAAACCCCTCTTTTCCACGGAATAAAATCATCTTGCGACAACAGCTCAGCTTTAGTTTTGACCTCGCCACCGGCAACTTTGATCACCAGTTCCAGGATTTCTTCGCCAATATCTTCCACAGTTTTTTGTCCGGAAATAATGGGGCCGGCATCCAGGTCAATGATGTCGGACATTCGCCGCGCCAACTGGGAGTTGGTCGCAATCTTGACTACCGGCGCAATGGGATTGCCGGTGGGCGTTCCCAAACCGGTAGTAAACAGCACAACACTCGCCCCGGAGCCGACCTGCCCAGTAACGGATTCGACGTCGTTACCAGGAGTACATAAGAGATTCAGTCCCGGTTCGATCGAGTATTCGGGAAAATCGAGCACCGCAGTCACAGGCGAAGTGCCGCCTTTCCTGGCTGCGCCTGCCGATTTCATGGCGTCGGTAACCAATCCGTCGCGGATATTCCCCGGAGAGGGATTCATATTAAAGCCAGAGCCAACCGCCTGCGCTCGTGCGTTATATTCCCGCATCAGATGCAGAAAGCGCTCTGCAATTTCTGTATTGGTACAGCGGTCCACCAGTTCCTGTTCAACACCACACAACTCGGGAAATTCGGACAGGATCGTCCGGCCACCAACGGCGGCCATGATGTCGGAGGCGTGTCCAACGGCCGGGTTGGCGGAGATCCCTGAAAATCCATCCGAGCCTCCGCATTTCAGTCCGATGGCGAGGTTAGAAATTGGCGCTGGCTTGCGTATACATTTATCCGCCTCGACCAATCCCAGGAACGTCTGCCGGATGGCCTGCGAGATCATGGCAAATTCCGACCGGCTCTGCTGCTGCTCGATCACAATGAGGGGTTTGTCGAAGGCCGGATTTCGCTTGAGAAGCTCTTCGCGCAAAAGTTCCACCTGGGCATTCTGGCAGCCCAGGCTGAGTATGGTTGCTCCGGCAACGTTAGGATGATGGATGTATCCGGCCAACAAGCCAGCCAGCGCACCGGCATCCTGACGCGTGCCGCCGCAGCCGCCTTCATGGGTGAGGAACCTGATTCCATCAATGTTGCTGAAGATCTTGCGTTGCGCATGAGCTGACTTGGCCTGCGCTTCGCCATGCTGGCCAATCTCCCGTAGCTTGCCTGCCTGGTAGAGTTCAACCAGGTTTGCCACCTGGTTGCGATACAACTGAGGTGGCGCATATCCCAGTTCCTCTTCAAATGCCTGCTTGAGTACGGAGACATTTCTGTTTTCGCAGAACACCAAGGGAACTACCAGCCAGTAATTCCTCGTCCCTACCTGTCCATCGGCGCGGTGGTATCCAGAAAATGTCCGCTGCTTCCAGCGAGAGACGTCCGGCGCAGCCCACGGGCGCGATCCAACTTTTGTTTCGACAGCGGCTGCATGGTGGCGGACATTCTGGGTAGTAATCAATTCCCCTGGCTCGATCGGTGAAACCGCTGTGCCAATCGAAATGCCGTACATGATGATGGGGTCTCCGGTGGCGAGACGGGTGGTCACAAACTTGTGCTTCGCCTGCACGTCGGAGAGCAGAACCAATGTCCCAACCTCTTCTCCGTTTTTCAAATCAGAGAGGGCGACCAGAACGTTGTCGTTTGGATGTACCCGCAGGACCTTGCGCCGCAATTCGTTTTGGACTACGACAGACATCGGTTAAACCAATGACCTTCACAGAGATCGATATCTCATATTATGAAACTCTATTTCCACTTTGGTGCGAGGGCATAGTGGCATGGCCAAAAACAGCATGTCAAATTTTTTGGCGAACATTCAGCATTGCGTCGGGCCCGACGAAGTGCCAGCAACGCTGTAGCACCCACATTCGGTTCATTACCTAAATTACTTGTTGCAAAAGTCCAGAAGACTATTTAGAGTTCTCCCGCTCAAACCAACTGTTACTAAAGTAACCGCCCAATTTCTTAGGGGTGTTATTAGGCAGATCGACATGATTCTTTACAAACCTTCGGCAAATGGGTCCCAAGAAGCGTGGTTTTAGCCGAAGCGGATTATGGGGAGTCATTACGACTGTACCATTGCTTTAAATTAAAGAACTCTTAATATTGTTCTTGACATCAGGTTTATTACAGATGTAAAAGAGGAATCCCCCGCAAGACATTAGGTTTTGTTAATTTCATGAAGGCTTAGTTCTAAGGTCGATTTGGCAAAAACACGATTCTGGATTGAAACCTCCCGGAATCTTTGAAAGATCGAGGAATTGAAGAGATGCAGTCGAATACTCTCAGTCACTTAAGGCAGCTCGAAGCAGAGAGCATTTTCATACTGCGAGAAGCCGCCGCAGAATTCAGCAAGCCGGTGATGCTGTACTCGATCGGAAAAGATTCGGCTGTGATGCTCCGCTTGGCCCAGAAGGCATTTTATCCGGGCAAGATTCCATTCCCGTTGTTGCACATCGATACCCGTTACAAATTCCCGGAAATGATTGAATTCCGCGACTGGTATGCCAAGGACGTAGGAGCCGAGCTGATTGTGCATTCCAACGAACAAGGCTTGCGCGAGGGAGCCAATCCTTACACGCTGGGCACCCAAAAATGCTGCGGTCTGTTGAAGACCAGGGCCTTGCTCGATGCCATGGCGGAAGGCGGATTCGATGTAGCCTTCGGCGGGGCCAGACGAGACGAAGAAAAATCCCGCGCTAAAGAGCGCGTGTTTTCGTTCCGCGACGGACAGGGCCAATGGGACCCAAGAAACCAGCGTCCGGAGCTATGGAACCTGTTCAATGCCCGCCACAATCAAGGCGAAACCATCCGCGTTTTTCCTCTCTCCAATTGGACCGAGATGGACATCTGGTTTTACATCTGTGTTGAAAGCATTCCCTTGGTGTCGCTGTATTTTGCCCGTGAGAGAGAGGCTGTACAGAGGGGAAACACCGTACTGTTGATGCAACGGGGCATGCGCCTGCTGCCGGGTGAACGTCCGGAGATGATTAAATGCCGGATGCGGTCGCTGGGCTGCGTGCCCTGCAGCGGGGCCTTCCGCTCAGAGGCCGATACCGTGCCCAAAATCATTGCCGAGATGCTGGCCTTCCGCAAATCCGAGCGCGACAACATGATTGACCACGACGAAGAAGGAGCCATGGAGCTCAAGAAACGCGAGGGCTACTTCTAAAATGCTTGATGCTTCCCTGGATCCTTTTGTGCAGAGTCTCATGGGCGATTCTGCCGGTGAAACCGACCTGCTGCGGTTCATCACAACCGGCAGCGTGAACGACGGCAAATCAACCCTGATTGGCAGATTGCTCTACGAAACTAAGGCTGTTTGCGAAGACCAGCTTGTTTCCATCCAGCGGAGCGGGATGAACCGCTCGACCAGCCTGGTTGATCTCTCTTTGCTCACAGACAGCTTGACTGCCGAGCGGGAGCAGGGAATCACCATTGACGTGGCTTATCGCTACTTCTCCACGCCCCGCCGGAAGTTCATCATTGCCGATACGCCCGGACATGAGCAATACACCCGCAACATGGCGACCGGGGCCTCCACGGCGCAATCGGCCGTAGTCTTGATCGATGCGGCCAAAGGGCTGCTGCCGCAATGCCGCAAACATATCTACATCGCCGCGCTCCTGGGCATTCAGGACATGGTGGCCGCAGTCAACAAGATGGACACGGTTGGCTACAGCGAAGATGTATTCAATTCAATTGCGGAAGACTTCGAGAATTTCTGCCGCCAGCTTGGAATTCCTAACGTGTATGCCATACCCGTGAGCGCGCTTAAAGGTGACAATATCGTCCAGGCAAGCTCGCGCATGAAATGGTTTGATGGAGCCACGCTGCTGGAGCACCTGGAGAGCCTGCCGGTCACGAACGCCGATTATTCCAAGCCGCTGCGGCTCCCGATTCAATATGTGACGGGGCCTGATTCGAGCTTCCGGGGTTTTTCCGGACAGATCGCCTCAGGTATATTGCAGCGCGGCGAAGCCGTCACCATCTTTCCTTCCAGCAAACAGACCCGGATCAAATCCATCAGCACCTTCGATGGACAATCAGAATGCGCTCTGCCCGGCAGTTCGATCACAGTCACGCTGGAAGATGATGTGGAACTCAGTCGGGGAGACTTGCTCACCTCAGCAAATCATTTGCCGCGACGCTCCAGCAATATTTCGGCCAAGCTGATCTGGTTAGATAAGGAGCCAAGCCAGCATGAAAAATCTTACGTGCTGAAGCATACGACCAGGACACTAGAGGCCAAGGTCACCAGGATCGTCCACCGCATCGATGTGGACATGGACACCGTGAGCCATATTCCGGCTTCCGCCTTGCAGATGAACGACGTTGCCTCCGTGTGCATAGAGACCACCCAACCGCTTTTCTTTGATCCATATCGACAAAACCACGCTATGGGCAGCTTCATCCTGGTAGACCCTATTTCCAACGCTACAGTGGCCGCAGGGATGATTGAGAGCAGCGTTGAAGGTGCAGGCAAGGCGCCGCAAGGGCGACTCAGGATACAGTGATCACCTATCGGGTGATCGGGAAATTACGATAACTCGTTGCCTTGTTTGGTTGCTTCCCTCTTGTATTTTTAGTTGCTTCCTCTCTGTACTAACTATCCGTCAAATTCTTCTCATATTGCAAAGATCCAGCGTTTTGCGCCACCAGTTTTGATTTTGGTTTCCTTCGTGGCCTTTGTGGTTGAAGGGTTTGGTTATGGCTCTACTAACGCTGCGACCTCTGGGGTGAGGTTTGTTTTGACTAAGGGCTAAAGACTAATGGCTAAGAACTAATGGCCAACTGCCTTCACCGGATAATCCAGCGCCAGGCGAAATCCAATCGTCGGATGGAAATATTCTGGCTGGCCTGAAGTTCTGAAGGCGCATTCCAGTCCTACTGGAGGCAGGGACCAGGCGTTGCCCCGGATCGCGTACTGCCCGTATTCTGCGTCTCCGGCGAGCGCGGTAGGTTTGTAGATTGAAGAGGTCCATTCCGCCACTCCGCCCGCTAGATCGTGTACGCCCCAGGGCGATTCATCTTTGTAGTCTTCCCACTTCCAGCTACGGTCTCCAGCAGTGTCGTTGTAGCCCGCCAGGATGAAGGCAAACTTCGGCGAGTAACCGCTGCCCCAGGAGTAGCGGCGGCCATCGGCGCCCCGGCAGGCGCTCTCCCATTCGATCTCGGTGGGCAGGCGATAGGGCAGACCGTCGCGGCCCGAGCGCCATTGAATGTAGGCTTGCACGTCGTTGAACGAGATTCCGCGCACTGCTGAGGCCAGGAACCACTTGGGATGCTTGGTGTTGATTCCGGTGAGCGAGCCGTCGGGCGCCAGGAGGGCGATCTTTTTCCCGAAATCGCGCGGCACATGCTGTTCCGCTTCCGCGCGCTTGTGCTCCGCGACCAAAGATTTCAAAAATTCAGCGTAGTCGCCCATGCTGATCTCGTCGTGAAAGAGGAGGAACGGAGAAATGTTGACAGAGCGCTCCGGAAGCGCGTTGGCGGAATCGCCGCCGATGCGGGCGGTTCCTCCGGCAACATAGAAAAATCCGCCCGGTAGCTCGTCCGGCGATGGCAGATGGATGGTCTGCTCAACCCGGCCGGACCTCGGAATCAAAAGTGGAACACGAGTATCTGCACGGTTGGGACTGCGGACTACCGCCAGGTAGCTGCCGGGTGGCAGATGAAGGTTGTGGAGGTCGGCGCGTGGGACCAGTGCGAGTTCGGGAGGCGAGAGATTAAATATGGAATGCGCGCCCGGAAGCACGGCAGGGCCGGACTGGGCCCGACCCTGCTCGGAGCGCAACGCCGCCGGGTCCACATCAAATTTTTTCAGATCGTAGGGAACAGGGACTTGTAGAGAGCCGGAAGAGCCATCGAGAAGGCGTGAATCCATTGGCACAAATTTGTAGAGATAGAGTTGCGCCTCCGGAGGATCAAGGGCCAGGTCCGCCACTGCGTCGCCGTTCAGTTCAGCCGAGTGGCGATTGGGCTCTCCGCCTTCGTAGCGATTGACCTCGCGCCGGGCGTTTTCCGCCAAGGCAAAATTCTCCTTGCTCATCGCCAGACGCCACTGCTCCATGTAGGTGTCGGAGAGCATTCTCTTGGTCGCAGAACGGCTGGGGGCTAGATCCAGCGCCCGCTGGAGATCGAGCAGCACCAGGTTCAAAGCGTCATAACCCGGCGTCGGATCGGAATCACGTGTGCCGGATGCAGTTGGATGAGTGATATGGAAGGCATCAAGCTTCTGTTGGGCATCGTGCTGGAGCCCACGGATGCGCCATTCGCGATAACCATAATAGGCAGATCCCAGGATCAGGATTGCCGTGAGTGCGGCAATCGCTCCGATCTGGGCCTGTTTGCGATTGCGCTTGAGCCATTTTTGAAATCGCTGCCAGCGAGTCATGGGGCAGGCCTGCACCGGCATGTGCTCCAGATAGGCTTGCAGATCGTCGCGCAGCTCTTCAGCGGTGGCGTAACGCTGCTCCGGTTCACGTGACATCGCTTTCACGCAGATGGCTTTCAACTCGCGTGGAACCGGCTGGAATCCTACAGTCCCCGTGGCCAACGGTTTGGGCGGCGAGGTCTGGACCTTTTTCAATACCTCCAGGGTGGAGCTACCTTCGTACGGAGGGCGGCCAGCGATCACGTGGTAGAGAACCGCTCCCAGAGCGTAGACGTCGCTGCGCGCGTCAATGCTCGAAACCTGTCCCTGGGCCTGCTCCGGAGGCATGTAAGCCGGTGTCCCGGCAATCGAACCTTCCATAGAGGCTTCCGGTGTCAGATTATTCAGCGCCGACATGGGAATGGTCTTTTGATCTTCAGGAGCAATCTTGGGGTCAACGACCTTGGCGATTCCCCAATCCACCACCAGAACTTCACCATAGCGGCCCAGCATGATGTTGTCGGGCTTGATGTCACGATGGATCACGCCTTTGGCATGGGCGTAGGCCACCGCCTGGCAGACCGAGATAAAGATCTCGATCATCCGCAACGGCGTGTAAACATCTTTGTAGCGTACGCCGGAAGCCAGTTCCTGGTTGGTCTTGCGCTTCTCGATGATGCCCTTGAGCGATTCGCCCTCAATCAGCTTCAGGGAAAAGTAGATGCGGCCCTGGGAGTCAATCCCCAGATCATGGATGGGAACGATGTTGGGATGCTCCAACTGTCCGGTAATCTGGGCTTCCTTCACAAATCGCAGGATGGCCTCGCGCGAATCGGCAGTGGAGCGCAAGCGCTTCACCGCCACAAAGCGATGAAGATCGCGATCCCAGGCTCGCACCACTTCTCCCATACCACCAGCACCCAGTGCTTGCAGGTATTCGTATTTCTCCGGGGCCGTCATCGGATGGAGTTGGCCGTTTTCCGCCTGTAAGCCAAGACTGAATAAGACGGAGTTGGTCCGGTGCGTGCGGACCGTTGGCGCGGAAGCGAAGTTCGTCTCTGCGGCGGAATCCAGCCGTAGCGTGGTCTCCTCCAAGGCGGGATCAGGCATATCCTGTGCGGCAACCTCAGTGAGGATGGTTTTCTCCTCGGAACATGAGCATGTTACCTGCTGGCTCGCGCCGTCAGCCGTGTACAGCCCGCCGCACTTTGTGCATTTCAAGATCATTGGATTTCCGGGGGGACGGTTCTTGATTAAACAATATTTGTCAGCCGGGAACAATAGAAGAATGGAAGTGGTTTACGAATAGCATCCGATCAACGTGAGAAGCACGCAAAGCACGTTGTGTTAAGCCTGTATGGGCGAGATGCCTCGTTTGGCCAGCAACTAGAAGCCAGTAGCTAGCAGCAGTTTTTTGGCTGAATACTGACGGCTGATTGCTGAGTCCTGCCACGTTCGGCTTAAAACTTGAGCCTTGCGGGTTTGGAGATTAGACTGCTTAAGACTTTGGGCAATTTCCAGGCAGCGGATGTGACGTCAACTTAGCTTTGAAAGAGGCGGCCTCATTATGCCAATCGCGACACTCACCCTCATCCATGTATTGTTGAGCCTAGTCGGTATAGGTTCAGGATTTATCGTTGTGTATGGAGCCCTGGCCCGGAAACGGCTTGATGGGTTGACAGGGATATTCCTGGTGAGCACCGCCTTGACGAGCCTGACCGGATTTCTGTTTCCGTTCGAGCACCTGCTGCCCTCGCATGTGATCGGCGGCATCTCCCTGGTGGTGCTGGCCATTGCAATCCTGGCGCGCTACGCTCTTCGCCTGGAACGCGCCTGGCGCTCCATCTACATGGTTTGCGCCGTGATTGCCCTCTACTTCAATGTCTTCGTAGCTGTGGCCCAGTCTTTTTTGAAAGTGCCGGCTTTGAAGGCGTTGGCTCCGACGCAGAAAGAGCCGCCATTCCTGATTGCTCAACTCGCCGTGATGGCGTTTTTCATCGTGCTCGGCACTTTCGCGGTGAAGAAGTTCCGGACAGAACCGGCCGCCCGCGCCGCATCGCAGAGAAGTTAAAGCCTTATCTTCCAAGGACGCAATGCCCTGTTAATGTTGCGCGGGCCTGGTGAATCCCTGCGCTTCCAGCCAGTAATAGAATTCGTCGATCCAGTGGTCGCTGCTGGTTCCCTGCTTTCGCATGCCGAAGCCATGCCCGCCGGAGTTGAAAATGTGGGCCTCCGGTTTGTGGCCCGCCGATCTTAAGGAGTCATAAAACTTAATCACTGCGTCAAGGACCAGCGGGTCGTCCTGCGCCCACGCCATGAAGATGGGCGGGAGCTTTGCCGGAATGGCCGGCATCACGCCAAACGGTCCACCATAGATGGGCGCAGCAAAGTTTGGACGCGCAGCGGCCTCCGGCTGGAGCAGAGTTCCACTGGTCACCATGGCGCCAGCCGAAAAGCCCATCAAGCCGACCCGGTCGGGAGAAATGCCCCACTCCGCGGAGTGCTGCCGAACCACTTTGACGGCCTGAATTCCGTCGGCGATGCCGTACTTGCCGGCTTCGTCCATGTTCATCTCGGGGATGCCTTCCTGGCGCTTTTCCATGGTCCGATACTTGAGCACGAAGGCGGCAATGCCTTTGCTCTGAAGCCAGCGCGCCACTTCGTGGCCTTCCAAATCGATAGCTAACGCCACGAAAGCTCCGCCGGGAGCGATGATGACACCGGTGCCTGTGGCCTTGTTTCTTTCCGGAAGGTAGACCGCCAAAGTCGGGGTCACCACGTTGATGATCACGGTTCCGATCGGAGTATTCTTTTCAATCTTTTCTTTCTGGGTCCAGGTCTCGGAACCTGGAGCTACGCTGGGCCATATATTCACGGTCTGCGGGTAGCAGCAAGATGCCACGACAAACGTCAAGACGATTGCACAAGCCATAACAAACTGGATTCGCCACATATTTGTTTTTCTCCTGCTTGTTCTGATGAGCATCTCAGACAAGGCGTCTGGTTATGAGAGCTATGCGGTTTAGCAACAGTTATTCGATCCGATCCGTGCGATCAGCTAAAAACCGCGTTGAGATCAGACTACTCTTCAACGAACCGGTAGCTACCGTGCGAGTCGTAGTCGATACCATGCTTCTTTTTCAATTCCTCGATATGCCGGAGCGTTGTCTGTGTGTGCGGCCCCACACCCTCGTTGGTATGGAGCAGCATCTCCTCGAGGCAACTGTTCACGCTCATGCGCTTGTGCCTGGCCAAGTCCAGCAGTAGGGCGGCAAGACGCTTCTCCAGGCGCACAGGAACGTCCACCCGCTCGATCTTGATGGGCGGGCCGGTGTTGAACAGGTGATGTCCGAAGGAAAGATAGTATCCGTGCAAGTCGCGCACGACGTAGTCGCGGATTCCGTACGGCCTGTCTCCAATCGGTTCAGCGACTTCAACGCCCTGGGCGCGGTGAAATTCGTACAACTGATTGGCGTCGCCTACCAGGAAATACACTACGCAGCCCTTCGGGTCTGGAGCGCCCTTTCGCAGAAACATCTGCACCTTGCCGAGGTTCACGCCCGCAAACGTCGGCGGATCGCCCCACGTGAAGGCCATCGCGAAACCTAACTTTTTCGTGTAGAACTCGATAGCAGTGTCAATATCGTCCACTGCCAAGCCGGCGTGGACTTGCTCGCATTCGACGAAGGGAGGGGCTGACTCGGCCATGCATCCTCCTTGAATTGGACTCGTCACTATTCAAGACAGGATTCTAAACAGGTGTTGCGCTCACGACTAGTGCTCTGACCGCCAAGAATCGTTTCTCCTGATTCAAGCCAAGATATACTTGTCCGGTAACAGCACAGGGCTAAAAAGCCCTTTATTTATAACCCATACTTTTCCACGAAATCGAACCATCTCAAGTCAACTACAAGGAGGCAGGAATGAGCACAGTTCTGGTTACCGGCGGGTCGGGCTTCATCGGCAGCCATTGCATTATGCAGCTCCTGGCGGCGGGCCATCAGGTGCGCACCACGATACGGAGCCTGAAGCGTGAGGGCGATGTTCGTGCCATGCTGAAACAAGGCGGAGCCGAGCCGGGCGATCATTTGTCCTTTGCCGCCGCCGATCTCGAAAAGGACTCAGGCTGGCCGGAGGCGGTTGCCGGTTGCGAATATGTGCTGCATGTAGCTTCGCCCTTTCCCTCGACCATCCCCCAGTATGAGGACGAGCTGATCGTGCCGGCGCGCGAAGGCGCGCTCCGCGTGCTTCGAGCCTCCCGTGACGCGGGCGTCAAGCGCGTGGTGTTGACGTCGTCGTTCGCGGCGATCGGCTATGGCCAACCACCGCAAGTGACGCCTTTCAACGAGACGAGTTGGACCGATCCCAGTGGCGACGATGTGCAACCCTACACAAAATCCAAGACCCTGGCCGAACGTGCCGCTTGGGACTTCATCGCCAAAGAAGGCGGCGGCCTGGAACTTTCCGTCATCAATCCAGTGGGCGTGTTTGGCCCGGTCCTGGGAGCCGACTATGCAACCTCAATCCTGCTGGTGCAGCGTCTCATGGACGGCGCCATGCCCGGCTGCCCGCAACTCCAGTTTGGCGTGGTCGATGTACGCGACGTCGCCGACCTGCACATCCGGGCGATGACTCATCCAGCCGCCAAAGGCGAGCGATTCCTCGCCGTCGCTGGAGATTTTATGTCGATCCTTGATATCGCCAAGGTGCTGAAGGACCACATGGGAGCGTCGGCCAAAAAGGTACCGACGCGGCAGTTACCCAACTGGCTGGTGCGTCTGGCCGCGCTGCGTGATCCGGCGGTGAAGCAGATCCTGCCTGAGCTTGGCAAAATGAAGAACGCCACTAATGAAAAGGCCAAGCGCCTGTTGGGCTGGACGCCACGCTCGAACGAGGAAGCCATCGTCGCAACCGCCGAAAGCCTGGTACGGCTCGGATTGCTTCGCAATTCGAAAAAAGCGGCTTAAGCGTTTCCTCGACCTACGCTACTACCTCACGCGCAGCATCACGACTCCGTGCCCTGGCACTGTGGTTGAGTAGCTGGGGCCGTGCGACTTGATATCGCTGTGCGCCCACAGGTCGCGGAGGTGGCGTGGGGTCTTCTTAAGACCAATATCAGCCCAAGCTACCGTCATATTTGCATTTTCCGCCGAGCGGTTAAACAGGGCCACGGCCCATGCGCCACCTGCCAGCGGGCGGACCCAGATTTCCTGATTGTCGGACTTCGATAGGCGCTTGCCCTGTTTGCCTTCGCGGTCCTGATCGATCGCGATTACCTCGCGGTTCATCAGAATCTCCTTGATCGAGGGAGTCATGTTGCGGAGATCGTTGCCAGCGATCAGTGGAGCGGCAAGCATGGACCATAGGCTCATGTGGACGCGATATTCGGTGTCGCTCATCGCGCCATTACCAATTTCCAGCATGTCGGGATCGTTCCAGTGTCCGGGCCGGGCCCAAGGGGCGAGTTCGTCCTGACCAAAACCGATCCGGGCCATGGAATCCCAGTTGTCGCGGATGTCGCCGGTGGTACGCCACAAATTGCCGCCTACGTCAGGTCCCCATTTCCACACGTCGGAGCGACCATACTGGCAAAGGCTGTAGACAATGGGGCGTCCGGTGGCGAGCAGCGCTTCGCCCATAGGCTGATAAACAGCCTGCATTTCTTCATCGGTATAGAGGTTACGCGCGGCACACCAATCGTATTCAGATAGTCGATGCCCCATGCGGCGTAAGTGCGCGCGTCCTGCTGCTCGTGGCCGTAGCTGCCTTCATAGCCGGCGCAGGTATTTGGGCCGGGAGAGGAATAGATGCCAAGCTTGAGTCCCTTGCTATGGACGTAGGCTGCGAGGGCCTTCATGTCGGGGAATTTCCTGTTGCTCTGGATGTTCCCCTGCGCGTCCCGGTCCCCTTCCCAGGTGTCGTCAATGTTGATGTAGACATAGCCGGCATCTTTCATTCCGCTGCCAACCATGGCGTCTGCAATCTCGCGCACGGTAGCGTCATCCACGCGCTCCGCGAATTTGTTCCAACTGTTCCAGCCCATGGGCGGAGTCTTTGCCAGTCCATTGTCAGCAACCTTATGCAGAGCAGGAGGAGAGACACGGACCGGATAGGCCCCCTGGCCTGCTGGGACCCGGTGGGCAATCAACTCGCTGAGAGGGCCGTCGAAACGCCGACGAGTTCCGATGTGCAACTCTTCCCCCACCAGTTTGCCTTCGTAGACCACGTGACGCTGGATCTTTCCATCTTGCATAGTCCCGGTCACTTTGAAGCCATCGGCATCTCCGGTGCTTTCGCTGATGGTGAAGTAAAACTGGGTCACGCGAATCGAGCCGGTGATGCGAGTTCCCTCCTGCTTCAGATTGAAGTAGGTGCGAACGAGGCCATCGATACCGGAGGAAACCATCCAGTTTCCAGACAGGTCTGTGGCGGAACATAGTCCGGGTCCAGGCAGCAACATTATTGGAACAAGAAGATGCAGTAACCTGTTTTTCATAGTAGCTCCGAGTCCCCGGTATTTTACGAAACTCATTGCTCCGCAAGATTGGCTGGCCAGGTTTGCAACTGAATCTCAGGTAGACAGAATAGGATGACCGCGATCAATCTCGCCGCCGCCGTGCCGCGGGTGAACCGACGGTTTGTCCAACGCCGACCACATCCGAAGTCCAATGACGGATAGCCGCATACAACTCTTCAGCGCTGAAGGGTTTTGCCAGATAGCCATCCATGCCGGCGGCCAGAAAGCGTTCGCGGTCTCCCTTCATCGCACTGGCGGTAAGAGCGACAATCGCCGTCCTTCTCGCGCCGCTCATGGCTTCGCGGGCGCGAATCTGGCGCACGGCCTCGACCCCGTCCATTACCGGCATCTGCTCATCCATCAGGATCAGGTCGAACTCTTCCTGGTCCCAGGCTTGGACAGCTTCCATGCCTGTGGACACCACTTTGATATGGTGGCCATGCTTGCCAAGCAGCTTCACCGCCACCAACTGATTCACAGGATTATCTTCGGCAAGCATGATCCGCATAGGTGATTCCTGGGCGACGGAATCGACAGTTCGAGCCGCCAATCTCTGTTCTTTGCCTACGCCCAGCCTGCACGTGAACTGGAAAGTGCTTCCGGCAGCCGGAGTGCTTTCCACAGAAAGACGTCCGCCCATCAATTGCACGAGTTGGGAGCAAATTGCCAGCCCCAAGCCCGTTCCTCCAAACCGCCTGGTAACACTGCCATCGGCCTGAGCAAATGCGTCAAAGATAATCTTTTGCTGCTCCTCGGGAATGCCGATCCCAGTGTCAGAAACCTGAAACAGCAGGATGACCTCGCCAGCAATCGAAGCCGCCACAGTTTGCGTCACTTGCAAATTCACCGATCCAAACTCCGTGAACTTGAGCGCATTGCCGATCAGGTTGACCAGCACCTGGTGAAGTCTTGTGGGATCGCCCACCAGCAGATCAGGGACATCATCGCCAATCCGGCATTCCATGGACAACCCCTTGGAGCGGGCCTGCGGCAGGACCATCTTTTGAACTTCGCTGACTGATTTACGAAGAGAAAACTGGACACTCTCCAAGGTCAGCTTTCCGGCCTCAATCTTGGAGAAATCGAGGATGTCGTTGAGGACGTGCAACAAACCTTCTGCGGCGGCCTGCAACGTTTTCACGTATTCACGGGACTCCTGAGGCGATTCCGAACCGATGGCGAGTTGGGCCATACCCAGGATACCGTGCATCGGCGTGCGGATCTCGTGGCTCATGTTGGCCAGGAATTGACTCTTGGCCAGGCTGGCTGACTCCGCTGCTGTCTTGGCTGCTTCCAGTTCCCGGGCGCGCGCGTTCTCCAGCGCGCGGTCGCGCAACTGCTTCCAATAAGATTTGTACAAAGGGTGGCCCTGGAGCAGCAGGAAAATCAATAGAGTGAAATCCAGAAAAGCAAATGCATTCCCCTGTTTACCGCCAATCAGGAGGCTCTCGATCAGCGCAGGCGCCAGTAGCAAGAAAATATTGAGCTGTAAGAGCCTGAAGTTGGGTGCAAACGAGATGATGGATCCCGAA